>ERZ810019.55-NODE-55-length-44385-cov-8.727_pt1 | contig 44385 bp, 41 predicted proteins | sample MGYA00520494_ERZ810019 | MGnify/ENA primary metagenome ERZ810019 (study PRJEB31588, sample SAMN03398862) | human gut metagenome | study: EMG produced TPA metagenomics assembly of the PRJNA231909 data set (A prospective, longitudinal analysis of the... | reverse complement strand
ATTATGAAGAAAAGAAATATTTGTGTTGTGGCAAAACCGCTAGAATAAGTAGTATAAAAAAATTAGAAGGTAGTTATTGCCCGTTTTGTGGAGAGATGATAGATGGAGATTAGTAAAAAAGAACTTAGAAAAATCAGTAGAAAATTTAGGACATTAGCTTCAAATGTTATGAATTCATATTATGGAGAACAGAATGCAAATTTGGAAGAAATGATAAATTATATAGAGCAAACATCGTTGATAAAAGAGTATTTGCATAGTTTAGAATATGATGTTGATGGCTTAGATGACTTATTAAATACGATAAGTAATTCTTATGGACGTAAAGTTTTGAATCTTGGCAATGATAGTAATAAAAGGACGTATCTACTGTATAGAGCATTTTCCTTTATAACAGGAAATAATCTACCTACATATACTTTTGGCTGGTATTATGCTGGCAGTAATAAATATCAAGATATGGCAAAGGCGTTTGGCGATAGAATGGTCTATCCGTTTGTACTTGAGGTTGAAAATTATATGAAAGATATTTCTACCGATATGGGGTACGATGAAAATAATGCTCTATATAATATCAATGTTAATAGTTCTGGAGTTCAAGTCAATATTGCGGAACACGGAAGCACGATTAACGCTGACCAAGAAAATAAATTTAATACTGAAGAAGTAATCAAGGCAATTAACAATGTAGAAGACTTAATTAAAGGTATGGAGGATGATAACTCCAAATCAATACTTAATCAGAATTTAGATAATATAAAAAATGAAATTAAGCAGAAGCATCCGAAGAAAGAAGTATTGACTACTTGTTTAAAAAGTATGCATTTTATCACTACTTCCGTAGCTTTAATTCCTGATTTAGCTTTAGGTATAAAAATGCTTGCATCATTGATAGGCATTTCAATTTAATATTATAAAAATAAGAAAGCTATATAATATTAGAGTTATCGTTCCATCTCCTTACCCATGTAAATTCCATAGTTCTTTCGTATTTGATAAAGCTCGTCCATAGTAGATTTTGTAGAAGAATACTCTTGCATTAGGGTATTCTTTTTTTCTTGCAATTTATCAAGTTCATCTAAAATGCCCTTTGAATCAGGAAGCTTTGAATAGGACTTTTTAAGTTTTGCAAGAGCCGTTTCATAGCGTGTGATTTCAGCCTTATGCTCCTCAAAAAATGCCTTATCGGATGGATTTGCTTTATATTCCATGTAGTATTGCCTGTATTTTTTAACGGTATGAACTTTTTCCATAGTGGTAGAAAGCTCCTGCATTTCTTTATCAATAATCTTTATTTTATCCTGTAAATTTTGTCTTTCGTCGGCTACTTTTTGGATGTACTCATCAAGCTGTTTAACGGATTTAATGCCATGTTCTCTGATATAAATTACAGACTCAGCCATTGTATTAAGGTTATGTTTGGTTGCCCAATATTCGTATCCTTTGCTTTCCTTTACTTTCACATTGGTATTCATGTCAATAACATTGCCGATTCGTTTTTTGACAGGTGGGGTTTTAATCGTTTGATTTTCTGTAATACGCTCTTTTAATCTTTCTTCTGTATAGTCCTCACCAATCGTCTTAGCTCTTGTAAATCTCTGTTTGTCTTTTGGCTTAAAGGCTATATGTTTTCCATACTTTATTTCATAACCAAGCTCCGCCATTTTCTTTAGAAATTCTTCCCAATCCTTAGACTGTTTTATCAGACGATCAATGTCAAATTGAAGTTTGCTTTTCCAAGAAGTACCTTTCTTAGATTGCTCATTTTCATACCATGGCTTACCATTTGTTTTGTACTTTCTCTTATAGCTCTCGTAGAACTTATCAATCACAGAAAGGTTATTTTCTTTGCATAGCTTATCGCTTTGATACCTGATTTGGTGGTAGCTTTTCTTGTTGGAATGATAGCATTTTCCTGTTACCATATTTACATTATTGAAGATAATATGGTTGTGGATATGCCCTTTATCTATGTGGGTAGATAAGACAAATTCGTATTCGTCCTTTAATATCTTTTTACATAGCTCCATACCGATTTGATGTGCCATTTCAGGACTTGCTTCTCCGGGTAAAAAGGATTGAATAAGGTGTCTTGCAAGAACGGTTCCGTTTGTTCCGACATCATTTCGTGTTCTTAAAAATTGGGTATGAGCAGTTTCCTGATGGCATTTATGAGTGCTTACTAAGATTTGCTCATCTGTTTTTTCTCCATTAACGATATATGAAATGGCGAGATTAAGGGTTGATTTTATAGGATGTATTTTTGTAATAGCCATAAGATTTAATCACCTCCGGAAGTTCTGTTAAGGAGCAGGGAATGAATTTGCCATAGCTCTTTTGAGAAATGTTCAATCTCATTTTTTATATCATTTATGTCATCTTTATAGATAACACCAGTGGAATTTACACGCTTTGCAATCTGATTGATGTTGTTTGTTGCATTGGAAAGTAAGCCTTGTAAATCTCGGAAAGGCTCTAAATCTACCTGATAAATTTCCTTTTCCAAAACGCATTTGCGGATAAAGTGGCTCATATTTCTGCACCTTGCGAGCTTTCGTTTCTCCTCAAAAAGAGCCTTTTCTTCTTCAGTTAGTTTAATTTCCAGTCTTTCATTTCGTATTCTATTTGCCATAGGTAAATCCTCCTTTGAATGTATTTCGGGGTCTTAGGGTATACCCTAACAAGTTAAAAATTGATAAAAAAAGAAGCATATCCCAGAGGGCTGCTTCATCAATTTTTTCGTAAGTGTCCGTACACTTACTGTGCTTGCTCATATACTAATCGATCATATACTAATCGTGTAAGAACAACTTTAAGCATAATACTTATATTATTATACCATAGTTTGGAAAAATAAAAAATTATATTTCATCAACGTTTCATAAAAGGTGTGTAGAATGTTATTGAAAGTAGCTATAAAATGCTATTGTGTAAAAAATAAAGGAGGAATAATTTATGAAAAAAATAGTATCAAGAGGAGCATGCCTATTACTTGCATTATGTTTGAGCTTAAACGCAGTTGGGTGTCAAAAAAGTAATGAAAACAATAAAATTAAAGAAGGACAATCCATAAGTTCTGAAGAGGCAGGCATGTCAATTAATGCAAATGGCAAAAATGAAACTTTTAAGCCATCAGATTATACATTGGAGGCAAAGAAAGAATATGTTTATGAATATTTAGGGCTTAAATTTAAACTCTCAGACAAATTTAGAAATTATATAGCTGATAAAAAGATAGCGATGTTAGATGATCAAAGTCCTATAGATAAAGAACTAAAGTATGCTATTTTGACATTTGAAAAAATGACAGAAGAACAAAAGAATGCAGTTATAGAAAAGATGGGCGATGGATATAAAAATTGGCAAAATGAGCTTGAAAGAATTGGGACTATTGGTATATTCGAAAAAAATACATCAGAAGAAAAAATATCTAAAATTACAAAATGTGATACTCATACTAAAATAGGAGTTTCAAGTGATGGAAAATACGATTGCTATTTAAGCACAAATAGCGGAGCTGAAAGTAATCTTCTGGATGAATTAAAAAGAACTGAGATTCAAATTATAGATAAAAAAGAACGTCCTAAAAATGGTTTTGTGTTATCAGAAAAAACTGATTTAGAAAATACAGAAGCATTTAACAAAGAATCGGTTAAAGATTTACGTAAACTATCAACAAAGGACATAAATGGCAAGGATTTTACAAGTAAAGATTTTGAGAAGTATGATCTTACTATGGTAAATGTATTTGCAACTTGGTGTACAGCTTGTGTAAAGGAAATTCCTGATTTGGTTGAGGTTCAGAATGAAATGAAAAGCAAGGGTGTAAATATCGTTGGAGTTGTTACAGATACTGTTGATGATAACGGTGAAAACAAGGAAGCAATTGAAAAGTCAAAGTTAATACATGAAAAGACAAAGGCTTCATATCCTTTCTTAATGCCAGATAAGACAAACTTTAATGGTAGATTGAATGGTATACAGGCTATGCCAGAGACTTTCTTTGTTGATAGTAATGGAAATATTGTAGGTGATACTTATTCTGGGGCAAAGAGTGCAAAGGAATGGAAGCAGGTAATTGAAAAAGAATTGGAAAAAATAAAAAATAAATAAAAGTAAAGCGGTGATTGGTATATGGTTAATAAGTTTTTAAAAAGCCGTGCCTTGTCTTTATTAATTATCTTTATTAGTATGGCGATGATTTACTATGGTCATAGTAATGGAGAAACTAAAGTTGTCTTGGATAAGGCGATAAGAATTTGTATGGAGTGTATTGGAATTGGATAGAATTAAAAATATTATAAATGGTAGTACAAAAAAAGATAAATATAAAATAAGAGATCGTTTTAGGCATTTATTTCAATCCGTTTGGTTTTTAATTACTAATTCTTACTTTGAAGGGTTTAAGACTGGTAAAATCTACGGTGGGAATTTAAAGAAAATTTGTGTTCCAGGTATGAATTGTTATTCATGCCCGGGAGCAAAAGGTTCTTGTCCAATAGGATCACTACAGGCAGTAATTGGAAATTCAAAATATAAGATTAGTTATTATATAGTTGGGATTTTGTTTTTTATAGGAGCATTGGTGGGAAGATTTGTTTGTGGATGGCTGTGTCCATTTGGATTGATTCAAGATTTGCTACACAAGATTCCCTTTTTTAAAAAAGTTGAAACATTTAAGTTTGATAAACATTTGAGAAAATTGAAATACATAATATTACTTGTATTTGTAATAATATTACCTTTATTTTTGGTTGATATTTTAGGTCAGGGTTCTCCGTATTTTTGTAAACTTATTTGTCCGATTGGTATGCTGGAAGGAGGATTACCACTTGTTTTATTAAATAAAAGTATGAGAAGTGCGATAGGTTTCTTGTATTATTGGAAAGGAATCATTCTAATAGTTACTTTGTTACTTTCTATAATTATATATAGACCTTTTTGTAAATATATATGTCCACTTGGAGCTATTTACTCAATTTTTAACCCTATTTCAATATTTAGATATAGATTGGATAAGGATAAGTGTATTAATTGTGGAAAATGTAAAAAAGTTTGCCAAATGAATATAGATCCAGTTGAGAATTGCAATCATCTGGAGTGTATCAGATGTGGACGATGTAAAAATGCTTGTCCAGTGGATGCAATTAGTTATGGAGTAAGAAAATAGAGAGGAGTAGTTAGGAAAGTGATAAAAAATGCTATAGCATATATTACAAGAAAGAGAAATAGAACTTTAATAATTTTTATCATATTAACTATAGTTCTTTCTTGCTTGTATTCTTGTTTAACAATAATGAAATCAAGCAATGAAATAGAAAAGGCTTTATATGAAAGTTCTAATTCTTCAATATCAATAACAAAAAAAGATGGTAAATATTTTAATGTTAATCAATTTAAAGATATTGAAAAATTAAAAGAAATTGAAGAAAAAATAATTCAATATGATGGATTAGCAAAACTAAAAGATGCTAAAGTAGTTAGCGGAGAACAAAGAATAAATAGAGAAGATTTATCTGACGAATTTAAGAATGTTGTTTCACTCGAAGCTACAAATAATACTAAAAGAAATATTTTATTTAGTAGTGGAGTATTTACAATTAAAGAAGGTAAAAATATAGGAGAAAATGATAAGAATTCAATTATTGTTCATGAAGAATTTGCTAAACAAAACAATCTAAAATTAGGTGATGAAGTTGATCTTGAATTACTAGATATTGAAAAAAGTGGAAAAATAAAAAGTCATAAATTTAAAATTATAGGGATCTTTTCTGGTAAAAAACAGGAAACATATACAGGATTATCTTCTGATTTTAGTGAAAATATGGTGTTTGTAGATTATTCAACAAGCCAAGAGATATTAAATAAATCAGAAAATAATAAAATCGCAAATAAAATTTTAATGTATTCTGGTAGTGCAGAATCTACAGACTTAGCCTTAAACAAATTGAAAGAGCTTAAAATTGATGAGTCAAAGTATTTTGTTGAAAAAGATTCTAATGCGTTTGAAGAGTCTTTAGAGTCAGTGAGTGGAATAAAACATATAATAAAAATAATGACTTATTCTATTATGTTAGGTGGGATGGTTGTTCTTTCATTAATCTTGATTCTATGGTTAAGAGAAAGAATTTATGAAATAGGTATATTTTTATCTATTGGAACATCTAAGATACAAATTATAATGCAATTTATATTCGAGTTAATATTCATATCGATACCAAGTATAATATCTTCCTTATTTTTAGGAAATGTATTACTAAAAGTAATTGTAGATGGATTCATTAACTCAGAGGACTCAATGATTTCCGGTGGAAGTTTAATAAATAATAGTAGTTTTATGTTAAATATAACAACACTTGGACAAAGTTATTTAATATTAATAAGTATTATTGTTTTATCAGTTGTATTTGCTTCTTCATTAATATTAATCAAGAAGCCTAAAGAAATATTATCAAAAATAAGTTAGGAGAAAATAATGGATATATTAGAAATAAAGAATGTAGCATATAGTTATGCAAATTCTAAAGAAAAAGTTTTGTCAGGAGTAAATCAAAAATTTGAACTTGGGAAGTTTTATGCGATAGTAGGAAAGTCAGGAACAGGAAAATCTACACTTCTTTCCTTACTTGCTGGACTTGATAAACCTCAAACAGGAAAAATATTGTTTAAGAATGAAGATATACAAAAGAAAGGATATAGTAATCATAGAAAAAATAATATATCTTTAGTATTTCAAAACTATAATTTAATAGATTATTTATCACCAATTGAAAATATTAGATTAGTAAATAAATCAGCAGATGAAAGTATCTTGTTTGAACTAGGTTTAGATAAAAAACAAATAAAAAGAAATGTTATGAAATTATCTGGTGGACAGCAACAAAGAGTAGCTATTGCTAGAGCATTGGTATCAGATGCTCCAATAATACTAGCTGATGAGCCTACTGGTAATCTAGACAGTGTTACTGCTGGAGAAATAATTAATATATTAAAGACATTAGCTAAAGATAGAAATAAATGTGTAATAGTTGTAACACATAGTAAGGAAGTAGCAGATTCTGCGGATATCATTTTAGAACTAAGTGGTAAAAAGTTGAAAAAAGTAAATAAAATGAATTTGGAGGTTGAATAATGATAAAAAATGCATTTGCTTATGTAACTAGAAAAAGCTTAAAATCATTAATTATTATATTAGTTATTTTATCTATGTCAACTTTAAGTCTCATTAGTTTATCTATTAAAGATGCTACGGACAGAGCTTCAAAAGAAACATTTGCTAATATAACAAATAGTTTTTCTATGGAGATAAATAGACAAGTAAATCCAGGAACACCTAGAGGTGGGGGAAATGTAAAAGGTGAAGATATTAAAAAGATATCTCAAACAGATAGTATAGACTCCTATGTAAAAAGAATAAACAGTGTTGCAGATTTAGTTGATTATGATATTATTGAAACTCAAGAGACTCTTGCGAATCAATCACCTGAAAGAGCGAAGAATTTTAAAAGAACAGTTATGTTAACTGGGGTTAACGACTCATCAAAAGAAACAAAATTTGTATCAGAAGCATATAAATTAGTAGAAGGAAAGCATTTAGAAAATGAAGATAAAAATAAAATCTTAATGCATAAAGATTTAGCTGAAAAAAATAATCTTAAAGTTGGAGATAAGATAAAAATAAAATCTAATTTATTTGATGCTGATAATGAGAAAGGTGCAGATGAAACAGTAGAAGTAGAAATTAAAGGTCTATTCGATGGGCATAATAGCGGTGGAGTAAGTGCAGCACAAGAACTATACGAAAATACATTAATCACTGATGTTCATACAGCTGCTAAAGTTTATGGTAATACAGAAGATACAGCTGTATACCAAGATGCAACATTCTTTGTAAAAGGTGATAAGAATCTTGATAGTGTAATAAAAGATCTTGGGAAATTAGATATAAATTGGAGAGAATATAATTTGATTAAAAGTTCATCAAATTACCCTGCATTACAACAATCTATATCAGGTATCTACTCAATTTCAAATAAATTATTTGTTGGCTCATTAATATTTGCAGGAGTTGTAGTTTCATTATTATTATTCTTATGGATGAATGCTAGAAAGAAAGAAATAGCAGTATTACTATCATTAGGTATATCAAAATTAGAAATTTTTGGTCAATTCCTAATTGAGATGGTATTTATATCAATCCCCGCATTCGTTGGTTCTTATTTCTTAGCTCAATATACAGCTGATAAGCTTGGGAATAATATATTGAATAAGGTTACTGGTGATATAGCTAAACAAATAGCTAGACAATCTGCATCTAGCCAATTAGGTGGTGGGGCAGAAGCTGAAGGATTTAACAAGACATTATCAAGTTTAGATATAAATGTATTACCTAAATTCATAATTTATGTAGTTATATTTATGAGTTTAGTACTTCTTGTATCATTGATTATTTCTTCATTCAATATATTAAGAAGGAATTCAAAAGAATTATTAATTGACAATAATTAAAATTTTCGGTGCTTTTTAGCACCAAAAATTTTTTGGCTTTTAAATATCAAATAATATGCTGTATAATATAAGTGTATAGGCTTAAGTGGAGGTATATATGAAAATATTAACTGTTGAAGATGATAATATGATAAGAGAGGGAATAAGTGAATATCTTTCAGAATTTGGATATACTGTTATTCAAGCTAAAGATGGAAGAGAAGCCTTGTCAAAATTTAATAGCGATATAAATTTGGTTATCTTAGACATTCAGATACCTTTTATAAATGGTTTAGAAGTGTTGAAAGAAATTAGAAAGAAAAGCAATTTACCAATTCTAATCTTGACTGCATTTAGTGATGAAGAATATAAAATTGATGCATTTACTAATTTAGTAGACGGATATGTAGAAAAGCCATTTTCATTGCCGGTCTTAAAGGCTAGAATAGATTCTTTAATTAAGAAGAATTATGGACATTTAGAGAAGTTTGAATATAAGGATCTATCGGTTAATTTTAATAGCTATACAGCTAAAATAAATGGTGAAGAAATAGATGTAAATGCAAAAGAACTAGAAGTATTAAAATGTTTATTGGATAATAATGGACAAGTGTTAACAAGAATGCAAATTATTGATTATGTATGGAAAGATAGCGAAGAAACTCCTTATGATCGAGTAATAGATGTATATATAAAAGAACTTAGAAAAAAATTACAATTAGACTGTATAACTACTATAAGAAATGTAGGATATAAATTGGAGAGAAAATGAAAAAATTAAAGATATTTCCAAAAATGTTCATACAAATATTTTCTGTTCTTGGAATAATAATTATATTAGTTCATTCATTAGTTTTTTTTATCTTTCCTAAAACATATTTGGAGACGAGAAAAGAAAAGATTCATAATATGGCAAATGAAATTTCTAGTAATATGAATGGAAAAGAAATAAAATATATAGAACAAACTTTGGAGCTTTATTCTAAGAGTAGTGAAATAAAAGCATTTATAAAAGAAAAAAATAATAAGAATGAAATACAAATCAAAGATAATATAAATGTTAATTTAGAAAGTGATAGTAATTCTTTGATAATTGAAGAAAGAGAAATAAAGCTTAATGATGGTAAAAAAACAAATCTACAATTTGTTTCTACAGCTGATATGCAAAAAGATGCGAAAGATTTAAGCCTTAAATTTTTACCATATTCTTTATTAATATCAATTTTATTTTCTGCTATTATTTCTTTAATTTATGCAAAATCAATAAAAAATAATATACAAGAAATAAAAATTGTTACTGATAAAATGATGAAACTTGATAAAAAAACGCGTTTAAAAGTTAGCTCTAATGATGAAGTTGGAGAATTAAAACAACAAATTAATGATTTGTATTCTACTTTATTAAGAACAATTGACGATTTGGAATTTAAAAATAAAGAAATTTTAAAATTAGAAAAGTTAAAATATGACTTTTTTAAAGGTGCATCCCATGAACTTAAAACTCCTCTTGCTAGTCTTAAAATAATACTGGAAAACATGAAATACAATATTGGAAAATATAAAGAAAGAGATATTTATATTAATGAATGTATTGAAATCGTTGATAGTTTAACAAAAAATATTTCTCAAATATTATCAGTTCATTCTATAGAAAATTTGAATAATGATGAAGAATATTTGAAAATAAATGATACATTAGAAGACATATTAAAAAAGTATGAAATATTAGCAAATCAAAAGAAAATAACTGTCAATAATTATATATTAGATGAGAATGTTTATATAGGAAAAACAGCTTTAAAGATTATTCTATCTAATTTGATTAGTAATGCGGTAAAATATACTGATGTAAATGGGGTAATTAATATTGGGATAGTTAATGATTGGTTATATATAGAGAATTCATACGGTAACAATAAAATTTCGAATATGGATAAAATATTTGATGTTAAATTTGATTTAAATAAGGAAAATAGTAATGGATTAGGTTTATATATTGTAAGTAATATTCTGAATAATTACAATATAGAATATAAAGCATTGCAGGATGAAGAATTTTTTATCTTTAAAATTAAAATATTTTCTTAAACAAGATATAATTTTGCAATAGTTATTGAAAAATAGAGACTTATTATTAGCCATGGAAGTAAAGGCTTTTTTCTTATTGAAAGTGAACAGAAAATAATTGATACAAGAAATCAGGATTTGAACACGCTAATAAAAATATTGTTAGTAAAACTATATGAGTTAGTCTTTTCGGATGCAGAGATTGTTTAAATATTTGATAGAATAGAAACTTAAAAAGTTTAATAAAACTCAATTATATAAGTAGTAGATGAATATGATGGTTATTTAGATTATTGATAAAATGGAGGAAATAAATATGGAAGCATCTAAACGTTTAATGTTAGAAATATTTAGAATTCAATATATTCCTCTTTTTTATAATATGTATAGTAGATGATTGTTTCAGGTGCGAATTGAAACAATCAAGTTCATATAAAGAAATATTTTTATTCTTTCATTTCAGAGGACTTCTTATGCCAAGATGCAGAAGTCCTCCTTTTTTATCTGAAAAACAAGCAGATAAAAAAGAGATGGAGGAAACTTTATGGCAAAAGAGTATTATCTTTATATCAGAGGACAAAAGGTAAAAGTCAGTGAAGATATATATATAGTCTACTGGCGAGAAAAAGAACACGAGAAGTATTTAGAGCAGGTGGACAGGAAAAACCACTTGCTCTTTTTTTCAGCATTGGATCATGACGGACACTTTACAGATAATATTGTTGATGAAAGTGTTGATGTAGAAAAGATTGTTGAAACACAGATGATGATTGAAGCAGTAAGAAGTGCTATAACAAGGCTCAATGCAGAAGAAAGAGATATTATTGAACGCTTGTATTTCAATGATGAAACTGTTCGTTCAGTAGCAAAGCTCAAAAGTATTACACATCCGGCTTTAATCAAAAGAAGAAACAAAATTCTTGAAAAGCTGAAAAAATTTATCGAAGAACTTTAAAACTTCGGTAACCAAAGGGGGCAAATTTTCCTTATGTAAAGTGAAGGGGAGTTTGACCTCCTTTACTTTCTTGAGTAGGAGATACGCCTGCTTATGGCAAATAGGAAAATGTAAAGAAAACAGTCCCTTTCAAATATTGCTCTTTGACAACTGAATAGACCAAGGTAGGACTTTATCTACTTACTGAGAGTTATGACCTACGCCAAGACTTTTCTGCTGATGAAAATCGGTTCAAATGAATACCGGCATAATGCCGAGGTTAGAAGAAAATGAGCGATAGATAGGAATACATAAAAGATAAGCGTGGCAGCTTATTTCGATGATGTAAGTGGTGATAATGATACTTCAATAGTTTAAGCTGCCTCGTCTGAAACAAGGGGCGGAGGTGAGATTCCTATGTAGCAGCCAATGCACCTACCAATGTCATAAAACTTAGTAAGAAAAATAATATTTGGTTATAAAGAATTTAAAGTGGAGGAGGTGTATTAGTGGATAATGACTGGAATGGATTGGGTGATTTGATAGCAAATCTGATTACAAAATATGCTGGAGTTTTAGATTTAGAGAATCTTCCAAATCCTACTCCAGTAAAAAATACAGAGGATAAGAATAAATTTGATATAGCTAAAAGCACGGATTGAGAAAGAGAAATAAAAGTGCTATAATATACTTGAGATTAAAGTCCAAACCTTTATTGGTAAAAATATATAAATATATAATAAGGATATTGAGGTTAATGCTATGTCAAAAGAAAAAATAAAAGTATATCTCTATACAAGAGTATCTACATCCATACAGATAGATGGTTATTCTTTAGAGGCACAAAAATCAAGAATGAAGGCTTTTGCTCTCTATAATGATTATGAGATTGTTGGTGAATACGAAGATGCAGGTAAGTCTGGAAAATCTATAGAAGGTAGAGTTCAGTTTACTCGTATGATGGAAGATATAAAATCCGGAAAGGATGGAGTGTCTTTCGTTCTTGTATTTAAACTATCGAGATTTGCAAGAAATGCTGCTGATGTACTTTCGACTTTACAAATAATGCAGGATTTTGGAGTAAATCTTATTTGCGTTGAAGATGGAATTGATTCATCTAAAGATGCGGGTAAATTGATGATTTCTGTTTTATCGGCAGTGGCTGAAATAGAAAGAGAAAACATTCGTGTCCAAACAATGGAAGGTCGCATTCAAAAGGCAAAAGAGGGTAAATGGAATGGTGGATTTGCTCCGTATGGTTATCAACTTATTGATGGGAAATTGATAATAAATGAGGAAGAAGCAATTGCAATAAGAACTATTTTTGATCAATATGTAAATACAAGTATTGGAGCTAATGGTCTTTCTAAATATTTAGAAAATCATGGTATAAGGAAAATACCAAGACAAAATGGGAAAAATCCATTGTTTGACGCAGGTCTTATAAGAAAAATATTAAAGAATCCTGTGTATAACGGGAAAATAGCATTTGGAAGAAGAACTTTAGAAAAAGTTCATGGTACAAGGAATGAATACAGACAAGTAGAGCAGGACGATTATTTAGTAGCAGAAGGCATTCATGAAGCAATAATCCCAGATGAATTGTGGCAGGCTGCACAAGTTAAACTGAAAGCACAAGCTAAAAAGTATGAACATGTAAATAAGGGCAAGAACATGAGGACACACTTATTATCAGGAATAGTAAAGTGTCCGATATGTGGAGCTGGAATGTTTGGGAATAAATCTATAAAATATAAAAAAGATGGGACGAAGTATAAAGACTTCTATTACTATGGTTGTAAGCATAGACTTATGAATAGAGGACATAAATGTACCTATAATAAACAAATTAGAGAAGAATTGTTAGATGATGCCGTTGCTGAGGTAATAATCAAGTTAGTAAGCAACCCTAAATTTGCATCTATGATACAAGAAAAAATTAACATGAAGGTTGATACATCTGCTATTGAAAATGAGATAGATAATTACCAAAATGAGCTAAGAAAAAGTCATTCTACAAAGTATAAGCTTATTGAGGAAATAGATAATTTAGATGTAGAGGATAAACATTATAAGAGAAGAAAAAATGATTTAGATGATAGGCTTTATCGTATGTACGATAAAATTGAGGAATTAGAAAGTCAGTTAATAGAAGCTAAAGCAAAAAAAGAAACGATAGAGGTTGAGAAACTTACTGGTGATAACATATATAAAGTATTGATTTATTTTGACAAGCTTTATAAAGTCATGAACGATGTTGAACGCAGGCAGTTAATAGAAGCACTCATTTCAGAAATTCAAATTTATGAAGAAAAGCAGCCTAATGGACAATGGCTAAAATCCATTACTTTTAAGCTACCTATCATTGATGAAGATCTTAATATAAGTTTGGAAAATGATGAGCAAGTTGAAAGTGTGGCACTGTTAAGTAAGAAACATAGCTAGTTTTGCATGATAACTTAACTTAATTTTTGCCACCTGCCACCATTTTGCCACCCTAATTTTTATTGGGTGGCGATCCTTTCAAAAATATCTACAGATTCATTTTCTATGGCTTCTGTATGATGTACATATTTATTTAGAGTTATTCTGATATCAGAATGGCCAAGTCTTTGCTGAATACTTTTTATACTTGCTCCGTTTTCAGCCAATATAGTAGCATGAGTATGTCTTAATGAATGAAAATTAAAATTAATTTTTAAATTGTGATTTATAATCCTTGAACAATATTTAAAAGAATCAGTTGTAACTAAAATGGACCCTATATAGTAGACACTAATAAAAGAGTGTCTACTATATAGAGTCTTTTTTTGTACAATAAATTTATGAGGTGATTTAATTAATTAGTAAGAAGACATTTTCAAATGAAGAAATCAAGAATTTATCTAAAAATAAGTATGTTAAAAAAATTAGTGATAAAGCTATTACATATACTAATGAATTTAAAATTCATTTTATAGCAGAATACAATAACGGAAAATCTCCAAGAGTAATTTTTCAAGAAGCTGGATTTGATGCTGAGGTAATTGGTTTAAAACGTATCGATTGTTCATCAAGCAGATGGAAAAAAGCTTATAAAGAAAATGGAGTTCTTAGCTTAGATGATACTCGTCGTAATAATAGCGGTCGTCCGCGTGAGCGTGAACTAACTAAAGACGATATTATAGCAAAACAAAATGCTGAGATTGAATATTTAAAAGCTGAGGTTGAGTTGTTAAAAAAATTAGAGCTGCAAGAAAGGCAGGTGAGAAAAGGTAAATTAATTGCAGCAGAAGCATTTTGCTTAATAGAAAACTTGGCTAAAGGTTCTATAAATAACTTTAGTATTAGACATTTATGTGCTATAGCTGAAGTTTCACGTTCGGGTTATTATAGATATTTAAAAAGTAAATCATTAAAAATCGAACGTGATAACAATGATATAGTCCTTAGAAATAATATACTAAAAGCATTTAATTTTAAGGGATACAAGAAAGGATCACGTTCAATTAAAATGACTTTAGAAAATAGCTTTGGTATTACATATAATAGAAAGCGTATTCAAAGGATTATGAGAAAATATAATATACTTTGCCCAATAAGAAAAGCTAATCCATATAGAAGAATGGCTAAAGCAACAAAAGAGCATAGAGTTGTTCCGAATCTTCTTAACAGAAACTTTAAACAAGGGGTAGCTGGAAAAGTACTTCTTACTGATATTACATATTTACCATATGGTGCTAACCAGATGGCTTATTTGTCAACCATAAAAGACGCTTCAACTAATGAAATATTATCTTATAATGTATCAAATAGTTTGGAATTAGATATAGTTATGACCACCATACGTAATTTAATGTCTAATAAAGATTTTAAACCATCTAATGATGCATTTATTCATTCGGATCAAGGAGTTCATTATACTAGTCCTAAATATCAAAAATTATTAAAAGAAAATAATCTTGGACAATCTATGTCTAGACGCGGTAATTGTTGGGATAATGCCCCTCAAGAATCTTTCTTCGGCCATCTGAAAGATGAAGTTGATTATAAGAGTTGTACTACATTAGAAGACATCGAGAATTCTATTAATGATTATATTGATTACTACAATAATCATCGTTGTTAATGGAATTTAAAAAAGCTGACTCCTGTAGAATACAGAAATCAGCTTTCAGCATAAGCATCTTTTTTTTATTGTCCTTGACAAAGGGTCCACTTTAAATTGAGAAAGTGAGCAATAGTTTGTTTTATAAAATAAATATATGAGAATTTTAATTAGAAAACAATATAAAATTCACTTGAACCTGTTGTTCTAGGTTTTAGATTTTACTATTTGTTTTAGTATCATCTAAAGCCTTATTTTATGGGATTTTTTAATAGTTAAAAATTATTTAGTATTATGATATTTTATAAAATTTTATGTGTGTTGTGTTATGGTTGTGTTATTTTCTTAAGTTGACGACATTGATGTCCCGCCGATACTTTAGATGATATGAAAATAGTGTGTAAGGGCACAGATATAATTGGAGAAAAAGCAATCCAGTTTGATTCTACAGGTGGAGATAAGATGATTATATCAGTAGATGAAATAAAGATGTGACTTAGTAAATATGAGTAGGTGAAATTCATCAGGAATTAGAATTATGAGCTGACTTTAGGGTTAGCTTTTTTTCTATAGAAAAACTACTTTGAAGGTTTAATGGGGCTTATTAGGAAATGTAACATTAATTAAATAATCATGATACAATTAAAAAAGAAATTATAAAATGTTTAGTTTATAATTAGAGAGATATCTATTTGTAGGAAGGTGTAATTATGTTTACTGAAAGACAGTTTAAAATAATAGCAGGTTTAAAAGGAGCTGGAGAATGGGTAAAAGGCTCAATATTAGCTGAAACAATTGGAGTAAGTGTGAAAACCTTGCAGATGGATATTAAAAAAATTAATGAGCAGTATCAAGATAAACCTATAATTTTATCCAATAATAGGCTTGGATATTTATTAGATTGTTCTGATATTATTTTTAATGATATACAAAATTCAGAGGATAAAAAAGAGTTAAATTCTCAGGGGGTTTATGGGAGATCTAAGCAAATATTAATGTTACTACTTTTTGAAAAAGACTATATTAAAATCGGGGACATAGCTGATAAATTATTTTTATCTAAATCTACAATTAATACTAACTTAGCACAAGTTAGGAGAATTATAGAGAGAACTTTAGGTGTAAATATTGAAGTATCAGCATCTAGGGGGATTCGTATACAAGCTTCTGAAAATAGGAAAAGAATAATTTGTATGAAGGCTATGGAAAATAAAGTAGACTACGCTACTATTTTAGGAATAGATGAATTCAATAATATATATTATTATGAAGAAATATTAAGTGATATAATATCTAAATTATTTATAGAGTATGATATTATTGCTACAGGTGAATCTTATAAGGATTTTATAAGATTTCTTTCAATTAGCATCCTTAGGTCAAAGTTAATGTTTGAAGAAGTAGAACTAGAAAATAACGATATTGATATTGAGGATTTAGTGATTGAAATATCTTCAAAAGTAAAAGATAAAATTAATTATGTCTTTAGCAATTCAGAATTATATTATATTCAATTAAGAGTTCAAGAGTTGAATTTGATAAAAAAGAAAAAACAAGAAAATCAAATGATTATAGACTCTTTAAATAGATTTGAAAAAGAAGTATATATGCAAACTGGCTATAGCTTTAATATGGATAAGGAATTAATTGATATCATAGCTAATCATATTATGAGCATGAAGAAAAGAATTTTAAGTGGAAGAACTAACATTGGAAACTATACAAAAGAGATTTCTATTAGATATCCATTGGAACAACATTTATTAAAAACATGTCTATGCTCAATTTTAGGATTTGATATTCCAGAATCTGAATTAGATTATTTAGTTTTATATCTTACAGCAGCTATAGAAAAGAATAGAGAGAAAGTTAAGCTTCTTATTGTTAGTGATAAGAGTGTTTCAAGTATATATAATTTACAGCAATACTTAAAATATTACATTGGTGAAAGAATAACTGAAATTGAAACTATACCGCTATACATATTTAAACAAAAACAAAAAGAATATATTTCTAAATATAAGTTGTTTATAACAACAGAAGAAGAACTAGCACTAAAAAGTAAAAGGTTTTTCCTTATTAATCAATTTATAATATCAGATGAAATAGAAAGCATTAGAAAAAAAATAAAAGATATAGAAAAAGTTGAAGCCGATAATAACGTAAAGAAAATGTATGATAAGTATTTTAAACGTGAACTTTATGAGGTTGGAAAAGATGAAGAGATAACATTAGATAAGGTATTAAGAAGATTTAAAGTAAATAAGGATAATAAAGTTTCAATAGAGAGTATAGGTAGTAAAATTTTATGTGTAACATCACATTCTAGAATAAAAGAAAGTAGTATAAAAGAGGTTATAGTAAAAAACGCATTTACATATAAAAGAAAGCAAATTTCAAAACTACTTATTGTTCATTATGGAGGCGATGAGGATATGGTGAAGTTTTTTGATTTGGTAAAAACAATATTAAATTCATATATATAAATATATTGTAGTTTGATCTTTTTCGCTATTAATAGCGAAAAAGATCAAGTTTCTTATGGGAAATTTTAATATTATAATAAAAATGTAAACGTAATAATTAAGATGAACGGAGAAGATAAATTATGAGTAAAAATTATGATGAGCTTGGAAAGAAGATAGTTGAGAAGCTAGGTGGCCCAGAAAATATCACTAAAATTTATCACTGTGCAACTAGGCTACGTACAGAACTTAAAAACTTAGATATTGTGGACCTTGAAGAAATAAAAAAAATTAATGGTGTATTAGGTGCTGTTAGTAGTGTGGGAGGAATACAAGTAATTATAGGTAATGATGTAACTAAAGTATTTAATGTAATAACAAAAAAATATAACTTAGGTACTAGTAATGATTCAGTTGAAAAAATAGAGTCTAATAAGCAAAACATTTTTTCAAAATTATTAAATATTTTATCTGCTATTATGGGACCAGCTATTCCATTAATAATGTGTAGTGGTTTAATTTCAGCTTTACTTGTAATTTTAACAAGATTTGGACTAAATCCAGAAAGTAGTACTTACACTATTATAAATATGGTTGGAAATGCAGCACTATATTTTTTACCTATACTTTTAGCCTATACTTCAGCTAAAAAATTTGGTACTGATATTATGATTAGTATTTTTCTTGGTGGTATAATGATTAGTCCAGTATTAATAGGACTTACTGAAGTTGGATCATATGTAGATTTATTTGGACTTCCAGTAAGAACAGTTAATTATACATCTACTTTAATTCCCATTATATTAACAATATTTGCTTTTAGTTATGTAGAAAAATTAGTTGATAAAATAGTACCAAGTTCAATTAAATTTGTATTTAGACCATTACTTTCTTTAATAATAATGATTCCAGTTATGTTATGTGTAACAGGTCCAATTGGTAGTTACCTTGGAGAGCTTTTATGTGAATTAATGACATCAATAAATAATGTTGCTCCTTGGGCATCTGTATTAGTTATAGGAAGCCTTGTACCATTATTAGTACTAACAGGTATGCATTTAGCACTTATACCATTAGTTATGACAATGTTTAGCACTGTAGGATATGACAATATGCTTTTTGTAGCATTTATTGGTATGAATTTTTCTCAATTTGGAGTTGCATTAGCATGTATGATAAAAACTAAAAACTCAAGTTTACGTACATTAGCATCTTCTTGTGCCTTAACATCATTTTTAGCTGGTGTTGTAGAACCTACATTATATGGTATTTCTGTACGTATGAAAAAGCCATTAATTGCAACTTGGATTGCATGTGTAGTAAATGCAGTATTTTGCGCAATTTTTAGTGTACGTGTATATAGCTTTGGAGCACCATCATTCTTCACTATGCCAATTTTTTTAAATCCTGATGGAACTATGACTAATTTTTATTTTGCAATTATAGCAATAATATTAACTATTGTAGTAAGTTTTGTAGCAACATGGTTAATTGGGTTTGATGATAGCTGTTATGAGTAGGAATATAATATTACAAGAATTTAAGAAGGTGACAAAATGTCAGAATTAAATAAAGTAAAAAAATTATCCGATGATTTATACGTAATTACAGAAACAGATAGTGTACATTGCTATTTAATAATAGGTAGTGAGAAAGCCGTAGTTTTTGATATAGGATATGGTTATGAAGATATAAAACCTTTAATTCGTGAAGTTACAGATTTACCAATTATGTTGGTATTAAGTCATGGTGATCCAGACCATGGGTTAGGGAGTTCGCATTTTGATGAGATTTGGATTCATGAGTTAGACTATGGAAAATTACTATGGAATGATAATTCAGAACTTAGAACAAAAGCTGTTGAATATAGAATTAATAAAATGCCATCATTAGGAAAAGTAATAAATAAAGAAGAGTTTATAAAGACTAGAATTATAAATAAAGTAACTCCACATTTTTTACAGGATAATGATGTAATTGATCTTGGAAATAAGAAGTTAGAAGTTATTCACACTCCTGGGCATAGCTATGGTCATATTATGCTTTTAGATAAGGAAAATAACAGACTATTTAGTGGAGATCAAGTTACAGGGCATAATATTTGGTATTTTGCAACAAGTGATCATCAAGCACCATTTTCAACGGCTTTAAATAGTCTAAAAAAGATTATGAAATATAAAGAAGAAATAAAAGATATTTTCCCAGCACACGGAAAATCACCTATAGATATTACATATGTGGAAGATCAAATAGAATGTTTTGAAAGAGAATTAATAAATAATTATAAAAATGATAAAGAATTCCGATCTTTTATGGGGAATGGTTACCAACATTTTTATAAAAGTGTAAATTTAATTTATTCAGATGAGAGATTAAGTGAGTATATTGGAAGGAAAATAAAAAGATAGGAAGGTGAAATCATGGCATTTCCAAAAAGTTTTTTATGGGGAGGAGCCATTTCTGCTAATCAATGTGAAGGTGGTTGGAAAGAAGGGGGCAAAGGTTTAACAATTCAGGATTTTGTAAAGGGTGGAACTGCATCAAAGCCTAGAATGTTTACGCCAGTTATTAATGAAAATGAATATTATCCTAGTCATAATGCAATAGACTTTTATAATAAATATGTTGAGGATATTGCATTATTAGGGGAAATGGGATTTAAATGTTTTAGAATGAGCATTAGTTGGGCAAGGATTTTTCCAAATGGTGATGACTTAGAACCTAATAAAGAAGGGTTACTATTTTATGAAAATATTTTTCTTGAATGCAAAAAATATAATATAGAGCCCATAGTAACTTTAAGTCATTTTGATATTCCATGGGAAATTGTAAAAAAATATAATGGTTTTTTAAGTCGTGAGACTATTGATATTTTTGTAAAATATTCAAAAACTGTTATGAAATATTATAAAGGAAAAGTAAAGTACTGGTTAACTTTTAATGAAATTAATTTTGGCGTTTTAGAAATGGGAGCCTATAAGTCATTAGGATTAATAAATAAAGAGGATTTAAATAGCAAAGAAGATATAGCAAAAGGTGATTTGAAAGTATCTATGCAAGAGCAAATCCAAGCTTTACACCATCAGTTTTTAGCCAGTGCAGCTACGGTAATTGCAGCACATGAAATTGATCCTAAGAACAAAGTTGGATGTATGATTGGCCATATAACTCAATATCCATTAACTTGTAATCCGAAGGATGTGTTGGAATGTCAACATAAAGATAGAATTTTAAATAAGTTTTCAGGTGATGTAGTAGTTCGTGGTGAATATCCTTCTTATATTTTTAGATGGATGGAAGAAAACAATATAAATATAGAATTTAAAGAAGGAGATATTGAATTACTAAAAGCAGGTGTAGTAGATTTTTATAGCTTTAGTTATTACATGTCAAATTGTGTTAGTGTAGAAGATGATGTAGAAGAAGTAAATGGAAATTTAATGGGAGGAGTTAAAAATCCTTATTTAAAGGCATCTGAATGGGGATGGCAAATAGACCCAGAAGGATTACGTTACACATTAAATGATTTGTGGGATAGATATAGAATTCCATTAATGATAGTAGAGAATGGGCTAGGTGCACCTGATAAGGTGGAAGATGGTAAGATTCATGATACTTATAGAATTGACTATATGCGAGATCATATAAAAGCTATGGATGAAGCCATAGCTGATGGGGTAGATTTAATTGGATATACTTCATGGGCACCTATAGATTTAGTAAGTGCAAGTACTGGAGAAATGTATAAAAGATATGGCTTTATATATGTAAATCGTCATGATGATGGAACAGGCGATTATAAAAGAATAAGAAAAGATAGTTTCTATTGGTACAAAAAAGTTATAGAAACTAATGGTGAAGATTTAGATTAGGATTGTAAAATAAATGGAGGACATATTTGATATGAACTCTTTATAGTAGACAGTTTAAAAAATAAAGCTGTAACTATAGGGAAGAAAATCAGATTATGACCTCCATTTATTTTATAAATTTTAAACAATAGTGAAGAAGTTTGTTAGTTACTAAATAAGTATAATATGAAAGTTAATTTGAGTGGGCATATTCATGCTCAGAGTATAGCGGAAAAGAAGATGGCTGATGGTAATATAGTAACCGATATTGTAGCAAGTTCTTTAAGTGTTTACACTAATAAGTATGGTGTGTAGATTTCTTCCAAGAAGAAAATAGTGTATCCTATTGATATGGAAGTATGGGAAAAAAGAAATGGTATAATTGATGAGAAAATTAGTGAATTTTGAAAAGTACTTTTATGATTTTTTAGAGAAAGTTCATATAAAAAACATTTGAAAATTTATTGGAATATGAGATGACAAATGAAGAGAGAGCTTTAATTAATATATGATTTGTAAGTAAACTTCTAAATTGTTTCTTAGAAGTAACTATACCACTTTAAAGTGCGTACTTTTATAACTTCAGTGAAGGAATATAATAGAAGTATAGATAGTAAGTTCTATCAAGAAGGGGGAATAAGTTATGAAAATTACAGTTATTGGAGCAAGTGGAAAACAAGGAAGTTTATTAGTAAAAGAAGCGATGTCAAGAGGATATGAGGTTACAGGATTCGTAAGAAAGGGGGAAATCTATAGCAAATAAAACAATAGTATATGAATAAATAAAAAAGAATAGATTTTAAGTAAAAAAATCTAAATTAAAGAAAAAAGAGTGAAAAAAAGTTTGAATTAGATGAAGTTAAATTAAAGTAATTTATTTAGAGTACACTTTAAAGAAACATCAGAAGAAATATAATTTCTTGTTTGTCTAGAGCTCAATAAAGGATTCATAAATATTTGTTGAATAACTTATATATATTTAGGATAAAAAGTAATATGTTAATTTTGATGTTGAAAAGATGTTGCAGCATTAAGTATTAATTAATGGTGGCAGATATAAATTTGCCACCATTTTGCCACCCATGTAGGAGTTTTATAAAATTATAAGTAAATATATATAATTTTATGATAATAATAAATTTCTCTTAAACCTTGTATTCTCAAGGGGTAAGGTGATATGAATTGATTTATTGTAATATACTTGGAGATATTTTTTCTACAAACAAAGCATGTTGAGAGTGTAGTTTTGCTGACACGTTGATGCTTGGATAAGAAAAACAATGGATAGAGCCAAAGATATTTTGGCTCTAAAGTAAAAAATGATTAGAAATTATGTTATAAAAGACTTAAATTCAGCCATTATTTTTATCATGGTTATGTGGCAGACTATACCATCGTGTTTAATGTATTATATAAAATAAAAAAGAAAGGAAAATGTATAATGAATTTTTTATGATTCATTATACCGGTAATAGTATGAATAGAATGCCTGCAGTATTTATTGGACATGGTTCTCCAATGAATGCGATAGAAGAAAATCAATTTGTTAAGGAGTGGAAAGAGCTTAGAAATAAAATTCCTAAGCCAGAAGCAATACTATCTGTATCTGCACATTGGTTTACAGATGGTACTAGGGTTATGACATCTGAGACAGCAGAAACAATTTACGATATGTATGGTTTTCCAGAGGAACTTTATAAAATAGTATATGGAGCGAAGGGATCACCGCATTTTGCAGAAGAAGTAAAATCTTTGATTAGAAGAGAAGTTATCACAGATAATTCTTGGGGATTTGACCATGGAACATGGTCTGTTCTTCATAGAATTTATCCAGAAGCTGATATTCCAGTATTTCAGCTTAGTGTGGATAGAAATGCATCTGCTGACCAACATTATAAAATTGGACAAGAAGTTTATAAGCTTAGAGAACAAGGTGTATTAATATTAGGAAGTGGAAATGTTGTCCATAATTTAGCAAGAATCAATTGGAATATGGAAGATGAGGGTTACTCCTGGGCAGAAGAATTTGATAATTATATTTGCAAAAATGTCTTGGAGCGAAAGGACGAAAATGTTATAAATTATCAAAAAGCAGGAAATCCTGCATCTATGGCATTTACAACTATAGATCATTATGCACCACTATTATATGTATTAGGAGCAGCAAATAATCAAGATAAAATCACTGTGTTTAACAAAGCTTGCACAATGGGTTCTCTTTCGATGACTAGTTATTTATTTGAATAAATGTAGGTAAATTAATATTTTGTTATTAATCATATGCCAATAAAGGATTTGTATTAATATTAAAAAAAGCAGAATAATTAAAATAAATTACTAATAAAAATGTTAGTAAAATTATATATATATTGCAATTACTTTTATACATTTTGTATGCTGGTATTTACTTAGCCTGTGAACATCTTAAATGAAATTTCATTATTGCAACATATTATTATAAAGAAATTAAATACAAATACTTAGGAGAAAAGAAAATGAAAATAAGCAATTTTACTAAGAGCATGCAATTTGGAATTATAATTACAATCATTGGGGCATCATGTTGGGGAATATCCGGTTGCTTTGGGCAATATTTATTTCAAGAAAAGGCTGTTACGGCAGAATGGCTTGTAGCAATAAGGTTGGTAGCAGCAGGCAGTTTACTACTTTTGATTGGATTTTTTAAAGATGGTAAAAATAATTTAAGTATATTTAAGGAAAAAAGAGATATACTGAAGTTAATTATATTTTCATTCTTAGGAATGTTAGTATGCCAATATACATATTTTGCTGCAATTCAGTATTCTAATGCTGGTCAGCAACAGTACTTCAATCTACATCACCAATTATTATTTTAATAATATTATGTATTAAACAAAAGAGGCTACCTAATAAAATTGAATTTATTGCTATATTAGGAGCATCAATAGGGGTGTTCCTGTTAGCTACACATGGAAATATTAACAACATAATTATTACTAAATATGCATTAATATATGGAATAGGTGCGGCGATTGGAGCTGTACTTTATAATATACTTGCTACAGATATATTAATTAAATATGGAGTATATCAAGTTGTTGGATATGGAATGTTAATTAGCGGTATTGCATTAAATATAATTGTAAAGCCATGGAAATATGATGTAGTATATGATTTAGGAATGATAAATGCACTTATAGGAGTAATTGTTATTGGAACAGCAATTGCATTTTCTTGCTATTTAAAGGGGGGCAGCATTATAGGTCCATTAAAAGGATCACTAATTGGAAGCATGGAGCCTGTTGTTGCGATTATATCAACAGTTGTGTTTTTAGGATCACCATTTGAATTTATGGATATATTAGGTTTTATATTTATATTAGTGACAGTGACACTTTTATCCTTTAAGAAAGAAAATTAAAATTAGAAGTAAAGAAACTATTCAGTTTGCTAACTTATGTAGTTTTAAGATATTTATAAATGAATGTACAATCAGTAATATAGATTAGATGGTAGTCTATATAATAATAGCTTAATTTAAGAAAAATATATAAGCACAGAAATTAAGCTTGTCCTTGATTTCTGTGTTTTATGTTGTATAATTTTTTACGAAGGGGGCAAGTTGTATCATGAATAAAAAGAGGCAGATGTCAGAAACGTTTAGACTAGGAATATTATTGGCTATTGTTGGTGGATTTTTAGATGCATATACTTATATATCAAGAGGTGAAGTATTTGCAAATGCACAAACAGGTAATATTGTACTTTTAGGATTGAATATTGCAGAAGGAAATTTAAAAAATTCAATATATTATTTAATTCCAATATTGGCTTTTGCCTTAGGCGTTGTAATATCAGAAGTTATAAAAAGTAAATATAAAGACAGCAATCATATTCATTGGAGACAGATAATAATAGTGATTGAAATAATAATTTTATTTATTGTTGGATTTGTTCCATCAGGTAATATGAATGTAATTGTGAATGTTGCTATTTCTTTTGTATGCTCAATGCAGGTAGAGAGCTTTCGTAAAGTACATGGAAATGCATTTGCAACAACTATGTGTACAGGCAATCTAAGAAGTGGAACAGAGCAACTTTATAAGTATAAAAAAACTAAGGATAAGAGTATGTTACATAGGACTCTTCAGTATTATGGGATAATACTATTTTTCATACTAGGAGCTGCTATTGGAGCCTTAGTAACAAAACTGTTTAATGAGAAGTCTGTGTTATTTTGTTGTATTATTTTGTTAGTGGCTTTTGCCATAATGTTTAAAGAGGAGATAGAAAACAAAATATAATAAAGATTATTTTAAATAAGATAACTATAAAAAATTATAGAAAATTAGACAAGTCCCAATAAGTCTAATTTTCTATTAAGTAGCAGTTGTTCATTATTGAACTAATTCTTAAAAATTTGTAATGACATAATTGCCTTAGTGATTTTTTTATTCTTTAGGAAATTATATTGATGGACAATCTGTGGATGAGGTACCCATTGAGGGTATAAACTGTTTTGAAAAATATTGCAATAAACTAATGTCATTTAACCTAAAGAATAAAAAAATAAAATATATGCGCTTGGCCTTTTCTTCGGCAAGCTCAGAAAATCCAGAATGCGCTGAAAAAAAATCGACGGCTAAAGGATTTTCTTGAATTTAAGTTACTGTATTCTATTGAATTTATATTTTATAGGGGATTATATCATAGTCGCCTTGGCGATTTTTTTATACATAATTTTTTTGTGCACCAGAGGTGATTATTTAAATATAATTACTCTCACTATCTTAGAACTCTGATACATAATTGTTTCAAATCATTGTAAGAGAAATGCAATTTAAAATAAGGAAATTTGTTTAGGTACATATTTAGATTTATAATCTGATATAATATCATTCATTTCATATAAAATACCAAGCTTTTCACATTCATTCTTAAAAGAATAATAAAGGTTATTTGCATTAGGTGAACCACAAGCATATGAATTTTTATAGTGATTAATATATTTAAATTTAATATTAGGAAAAGACTCATCTAATTTCTTAAAAAAGTAATCACGTTGATTGTTTCTAAGGGTAACTCCAAATGCAGGAAATATAAATTTTGCTCCACATTCTTTAGCCTTATGTACTATATTAATAATGTTTTCTTTATTATCATTGATAAAAGGAAGAATAGGCATTAATAATATTCCTGAATAAATTCCAGCTTGCGATAATTTATCAATTGCTTTAAATCGTTCAGATGATGGATTAACATTTTGCTCAATTTGACTAGATAAACTATTATCAAAAGTAGTGATGGTTATCTTGCAAATAAGAGGAGAGTGTTCCTTTATTCTTTGTAAAATATCAATATCTCTGCAGATTAAGCTGCTTTTTGTGGCAATAGCAACTCCAAATCCATAATTATTCATAAGGTTGAGCGCATTTCTAGTAAGTTCATATTTTTTTTCAAAAGGATTATATGGATCACTCATGGAGCCGGTAAAAATGACTCCGGTTTTGATTTTATGCCGAAGTTCTCTTTGAAGAATAATTGAGGAATTTTCTTTTGCACGAACAGTGTCAAAATTATCTACACCATAACAATCACTTCTACTATCACAATAAATACATCCATGACAGCAGCCTTTATAGATATTCATAGTATAATCTGTTCCAAACCAGGATGAGTCTTTTGTTCGAGTTAATAGTGTCTTAGCAGGAATATAATTCATAATTCACCTCATAATAAGAGGTTGCGCATTAAATAATCTGCGACAACCATTTTATATTTGTAAGTGCTACAGCTACTTCCAACGTTTTAAATTAGGGAAGAATTGCTGCATGATGTTTCTAGCTTTTTCTTCACTAATATCTTTATTAGCATTTACCATATGTGGTATGCAAAATTCAATCATTTCGTTCATTGATATATCAGCTGTAAATTTACCATCCTTAAAGCAATAAGTACAATACTCATTATTTTTGCTGCCATCAGAATTTGTGCCTAAAACATCAGTGTTAAGTGGCATTCCACAGCTTTGACAATAAGATACATTTTGATTTTCCATAAATAATAACCTCCAAAATTAAATTTATTTGTTAAAGATATTATAATGGGTTTAATATGACAACAATATGTCATATTAAAAAGTTAATTTAGTATTTATTAATCATTTTATTTAGCCTGCCTTTGATAATATTTCTAACATATTCAGGTTCTAAAACAGTAGCATCAGGGCCAAAAGAAAGAATATATGAATAGATCCATTCACCTTGAGGATATGATGCAGATACTGTAAATGTATTATCATCATTTACGGTTATTTGATCGTAATCAAACTCATCGTAAACACGATAAGACTGAGAAGAATTTATATTTAATTTTAAATTTACAATATCATGATTTTTTTCTAAACTTCTAGATTCAAGTTGAATTTCAGGAAGTTTTCTTATGAAAGTTTCATCTGATATAAATAGATTTTTGATTCTGCTTAATCTAAATATTCTGTAGCTTTCTTTTAATTTACAAAATGCTTTTAGATACCAGTTTTTATCTTTAAACCATAATTGAAGTGGCTCAACTGAACGAGTAGTTTTTTCACTATAACTACTGTAATAATCAAAGGAAACTACTTTAGTATTTAAAATAGCATGTTTTAAGAGAGAAAAATTTTCTTCAGAATTTGAATTCCATCCAGAAAAATCTATTTCAATCCAATTGGTATTAGTTGTACCAAATAAATTACTGAGTTTAGAAAGAACAGAATTATTATCCTTATAATTTGTGGCTTGAAGGCTTTTAAGTGCACATAATATTTCATTTTGCTCATCTTCTGAAAGGATAGATTTATTTAGTATGAAACTATCTAATAAGCCTATTCCACCACCTTTTCCTTTACTTGTGTATATAGGAATTCCACATTCACATAAAGTATCTATATCTCTATATATGGTTCTTTGAGAGACTTCAAAGTGTTCAGAAAGTTCTTTTGCTGTTATGCTTTTTTTATTTAATAAAATATATACTATTTCAAATAGTCGATTTATTTGCATATAATTTACCTACTTTATAGAATTACTTTTTATTGAGGTGTATAAATGAAGCAAAACTGACGAATCATATTGCTACTAATTAATTTCATATTTCATTTAAATTAATTTACCTGTTATATTAACTATATTCTCACAATTACTATGACGGGTAAAGTGATTATGAGATATTTTTGAAAAAATAATTTAAATTGTTAGTATGTAACGATTAAGAAAACTAATTAATATAATAATTAGCATATAAAAAACTATTTTATATAATTGAATAGCATTAGTATATTTGATATATTATGGTTAATTGGATTTTGATAGATAAGAAAAGGTATGGTATTAAACAGGCAATGAAACTAAACAAATATTAGTTTTTATTGTTTTAAAAAACACAATGAAATTAATAAAAAGGAGATTCGCTATGTTAGTTGCACTTGCACAAATGGATTTAGCTTGGGAAGATTTTAATACAAATATTAATAGGGTGGAGACATTTACTAAAGAAGCAAGCTCAAAAAACGTTGAACTTATTTTATTTCCAGAAATGTGTTTAAGCGGATTTACAAATAATATTAGTTCATTAGAAAAAAGTGAAGATGAAATAATAGAAACAATAAAAAATATAGCCGTTAATAATAAAATAAATATGGGACTTGGATTTGCACTTAAAGTTGATAAAAAAGGCGAAAATAAATATACTATTATATCAAAGTCTGGAGAGGTATTAGCTAATTATACTAAAATTCACCCATTTACTTTTGGCGGAGAAGATAAAATATATTCTAAGGGTGACCATATAGATATTTGTAAAATAAATGAATTTAAAATTGCCCCATTTATATGCTATGATTTAAGATTTCCAGAAATATTTCAAATTGCATCTAAAGAAGCACATATTATAACCGTAGGAGCAAGCTGGCCAAAAGCTAGAGAAGATCATTGGATATCATTATTGAAAGCACGTGCAATAGAAAATCAATGTTATATTTTTGGAATAAACAGAATTGGGGTAGGAGATGGTTTAGAATATAATGGGGCATCTGTTTTTGTATCACCTACTGGTGAATTCTTGAATGATGTGAATTCTAAAGAAGGAATCATCATAAAAAATATAGAATTAGATAAGATTAATAAAGTAAAAAAACAATTTAATATTAAAAAGGATAGAAGAGAAGAGCTTTATTACAAGTTAGGGGGAAATTAGATATAATGGATAAATTAATTAGACTTGCTACTATAGAAGATGGTGCAGAAATATTAGGTATTTATAAGCCATTTATAACAGATACCACAATAACTTTTGAATATGAAGTACCTTCATTAGAAGAATTCAAAGATAGAATGGAAAATATTCAAAGCATATATCCATGGTTTGTATGCGAAATTGATAATAAGGTTGTTGGATATGCGTATGCATCTAAATTTAATGAAAGAGCAGCATATGATTGGTCTGTTGACTTTTCTATATACATAAGTCCAGAATATCAAAGAAGAAATATAGGAAAAGCATTATATGATGCATTATTAAAAACTTTGAAAATACAGGGATTTTGTAATGCATATGCATTGATCACATCACCAAACATTAAAAGTGAAAGCATACATAGATCTTTAGGATTTAAAGAAATTGGAGTATGTAAAAATGTTGGATATAAAATGGGAGAATGGCATGATGTAAAGTGGTTTGAATTAGAGTTTGCAAAGCATGATGCCAAACCATATAAACCTAAGACTATTGATGAAATTAAAGAAACAAAAGAATTTATAGAGATACTAGAAGAAGCTAAGCAGATAATAAAATAAATTTCAGTTCTAATAATCACCAATCAGACTTGCAGTTATTGGAAAAATATAATGATTGGTGTTAATATAATATTAATACATGTCGTAATAATATTTATTAGATGTGAGTGATTTTTATAATATTAGATTTAATATAAAATTATTGCAAGATGATTATTGTTTAAGAGAATAAAGGAGGAATGGAGTATGCCATTTATAGGATCTAAAATTACAGTAAAAGTTTCTAAAGAGAAAAAAGAAATAATAAAGAAAAGATTAGGTGAAGCAGTAGAGTTAGTACCAGGTAAGAGTAAAAGATTTTTAATGGTTGGCTTTGAGGATGAATATTCATTATTTTTCTCAGGTGAAGAATTAGAAAAAGGGGCTTTTGTTGAAGTTAAGATTTTTGGAAAAACAAGTAAGGAAGTTTATGATAAATTAACAAAAGCAATATGTTCAATATATGAAGAAGAACTTGGAATTCCCCAAAATAAAATTTATGTAAAGTATGAAGAAGTTGAAAATTGGGGATGGAATGGTAATAACTTTTAATATAATGAAATATATAGTATTAAGAAATCCAATGATAAAATCTATATCATTGGATTTTTAATATTTAGAAAAATATTAAAATAATGTTATAAATTTATTGAGAAAAATACGAAAAAATAGTAGAATATAATTCGTGCTGTAAAAAAGTATAGAAAAAATATAGAAGTCTATGTATATTCCAATCTAAAATATATAGAAAAATTAATAATACTAAAGGCAAAATTAAAGAAATTTAATGACGCAAAACTAAAGGAGCTAAGGTGAAAACTATGCTAGCCAGTTACTAATAATTATTATTTTAAATAATAATATTGTTATTTAAATCAGATTTATTGTATAAGGTAATGCTATTTATTCACAGAATAAATAGCATTTTTTATTAAATATAAATGGAAAATGGAGGAATGAATTAATGGCAATAGAAGAAGCATTAGTAGAAGTAAGAAAAATAGTTGAAGATGGAGTAAATATAGAAGGGCTAGCGAAAATACTAGAAATATTAAAGTGTCCATTTCCAATTGAAGTATTAGAGGAGATGGAGTTATACACAGAATATTTACCTAAGAATACAGAAGATAATTACAATAAAGAAAAAAAATATCTACACTTTTTGTGGGATATTTTAGACAAAACTCCTATGTGTATTGTAGCAAACTTTGCAATTCCATTCAGAAGAATACTTGCTAAAAAGTTATTTAAATCATGTGGTAAAAACTTTATTGCAGAAGAGAATGTTAGGTTTAATGTTCCAGATAATATTGAGATAGGGGATAATGCCTTTATAAATAAAGGAGCATTCATAGATTCAAAGGGAGGAATTAAAATAGGAAACTCAGTTGGAATAGGCGAAGGGGTAAATATATTTACTCACTCTCATTCTGAGCATGAACATTCATTAAGAACATACGGAGAAGTTATAATTGATGACTATGCAAAAATATATGCAAATGCAACTATTTTACCAGGAGTCAATGTGGACAAGCAAGGTATAGTAGCAGCATGTGCTTTGGTTAACAAAAATGTAGAAGCTAATTCTCTTGTGGCAGGAGTTCCAGCAAAGAAAGTTAGAGACAGAATTACTTTAGAAAGAAATTCTGATGAACTAAAACATATTTGGCTTAACGAAGGTATCTATCAAGAATAATATAAATAATTTGTTTATAAAAATGGGGGAATAATATGAAAAAGTTTTTTAAAGTTAATATAGAAAATGAGAAGTCTATAAAAAGAAAATTATTAAAAATAGTTTTACCAATAATAATAGGAGGATTAGTAATACTTACGTTAGGAACATATTTAAGTATTAATAGTTTTGTTAAAAGTGAACTAATCGATTCTATGTCAGCAAGACAAAAGGAATCTACTGAAGGCATAAATTTATGGCTAAAATCAAGACTTGCAGAAGTGCAAGAAACTACATATAGTCCTATTTTGAAAGATATAGCTAATAGTGGAGTGGATTTAGATCTATCTGATGAAGAAACTATTAATACTATAGATAAGATAAATCTATCACGTTGGAATTTTGTTAATGCTGAATATCCCAATGAATATTCAGCAATACATATAATGTCCACATTATCTAAAGAACAATGGAAGGATGCAAGTAATGGCGATAAATTAGAAGCAAGATATTACAATGTAGCTAAAGGTGAGAGTGCTACATCACCATGGGCAAAAGGAATTATAGAAGAAGCTTTCTCAAAGTATTCAAGCACAGGAGAGCCATATGACACTATTTTTAAGCCTTCATATTCTGAAGCTTATGATAAGAATATGGTCATGATGGTTTCATGGGTGAAAGATGATAAAAATCAAGTGAAATTAGGAGCAGCAGCAAGCTTAGCAATAGAATCAATAGAACAAAAAGTTAACAGTTTAAAATATGGGAAAAAAGGTTATAGCATGCTTATAGCTGAAGATGGAACATTTATTGTTCATCCAAATAGTGAGTATCCATTAAAGGTTAATATAAACGATGTTGATGATAAAGAAATTCATAAACTTGCAGAAAATATTAGTTCAGAAAAATCAAAAGTAGTTGAATTAGGATATGGATTAAATAAAAAAGTAGCTTTTTGTGAACAGGTTGAGACAACAGGATGGACAGTTATTAATATTGTTGATCAGAATGAACTTTTTTCATCAGTAAATAAGGTTATGATGTTTATTTTAATAATTGCTGTCATCTTAGTTGTTGGACTATCTAGAGCTATATATAAAATATCTAATAAGCTTCTTAATCCTATAGATGATATATGCATATTTGCTGATAAGGTTTCTCAAGGAAACTTAAGTGAGCTTATAGAAATAAAATCAGATGATGAAATCGGAAAAGTAGCAGAAGCATTTAATAATACAATAAAGAATCTTAGAGACTACATATCAGAAATAGATAAAACATTAGATAATGTGGCAAAAGGTAATTTTGACATTAATATTGAATATGAATATAAAGGTGACTTTATAAATATTAAAAAATCATTGATAAATATAATATCTTCTATGAATGAGACTTTTAAGGAAATAAAAGAAGCAACAGTACAAGTAAAAGGTGGATCAGAACAAGTAGCATCAACAGCACAAACATTATCACAAGGGGCGGCAGAACAAGCGAGTGGAATTGAAGAGTTGACAGCATCAATTGGCGAAATTAATGAAGAGGTTCAAAATTCAGCTAACAATGCTAAGGATACTAACAAAATTGCATATGATTTAGGTGAACAGATACAAGGAAGTAATGAAAAAATGAAAGAAATGTTATATGCAATGAATGAAATAGAAAATTCATCTAGAAATATTAAAGAAGTTATAACTACAATAGATAGTATAGCTGAACAAACCAATCTCTTAGCACTTAATGCAGCAATAGAAGCCGCTAGAGCTGGTGAAGCAGGAAAAGGATTTGCGGTAGTTGCTGAAGAAGTGAGAAAATTAGCGGAAGAGAGTTCAAAAGCGGTGAAGAATACTGCAGAATTAATTGAGGGCTCTATGAAATCAGTAGAAAATGGAAAAGTGATAGCAGATACTACAGCAATGTCACTAGTAGAAGTAGTTGATTATACAAAGAATGTTGTAGAGTTGGTTGATAATATAACTAAATCATTAGAAGAACAAGCTTTATCAATAAAACAAATAAATGGTGGAATAGATCAGATAGCAGACGTAGTTCAATCAAATTCAGCAATATCTGAAGAAAGCGCCGCAGCTAGTGAAGAACTATCAGCACAAGCAGAAAATTTAGAGAATATGATTAATAGATTTAAATTAAAAAATATATAATGTTCTTAATTCATGAAAATGGTATTAAATTAATATAAATTTAAAAAGGATTCTATCAAATTTAAGATTTAGTTTGATAGAATCTTTTTTTGATATTTCTTAAAATTGAAATAAAGAAAAATACTTCCATAATAATTATATAAATAAATGGAATATATAATTGCAATTAGTGATTATATTGGCATAAAAAATATTATTTTAATAAAAAGATAGAAAGAATTAATATTTTATTTACAGATTTTAAACTTATGTGATAATATAACACAGAATTAATTGAAAATGATTATCAACAAATGAAGGAGAAATACAATCATGATGATTAATAAAAGGCTGATTGGAATATGCAAAGATTCTAAAAAGTATATGATTCTAACAGTTATAGCGAATATGATTTCAATTATATGTAACATATTAATTGTTATTTTGATTGGTGGATTCATAAATAGTCTTTATTTAGGAGAAAAATTTGCAAATGATTTAACCATGATTAAGGCTATGAAAGATTTCAAAATAACAGATAATATATCATTGTTTAATGGAGTAATTTGTATAGCAATATTACTTATAATTAGATATAGCAGCAACATTTTATATGGAAAGTTCTCACACTTGGCTTCTGCAAATGCAAGGGTAACACTTAGAGAATTAATTTATAAGAAATTATTAAGATTAGGACCAGGCTATAGCAATGTTGAAAGTACAGCAGCAGTAGTTCAAATGAGCATAGAAGGTGTAGAGCAGTTAGAGATTTATTTTGGAAAGTACCTTCCTCAATTTTTCTATTCAATGCTTGCACCAATAACATTATTTATTTTTATTTCATTCATTTCATTAAAGGCAGCTTTAGTATTTATAGTTTGTGTACCTTTAATACCATTATCAATAATTGCAATAATGAAGATTGCCAAAAGGATATTAAAAGCATACTGGAAGAACTATTCAAATCTTGGAGGAAGATTCTTAGAAAATCTTCAGGGATTAACTACATTAAAAGTTTTCAATTTAGATGAAGAAAAACATGAACAAATGAATAGTGAAGCGGAAAGATTTAGAAGAATTACAATGAAGGTTTTAAGTATGCAGCTTAATTCTATAAATATAATGGATTTTATTGCTTTTGGGGGAGCTGCACTTGGAACAATTGTAGCCCTTAACCAATTTAGAAATGGTCAGCTTTTAGCTGGTGATTTATTAATTATAATACTCCTTTCTTCAGAATTCTTTATACCTCTTAGATTGCTTGGATCGTATTTTCATATTGCAATGAACGGTATGACAGCATCTGATAGAATATTTGAATTATTAGATAGTGAAGAAAAAGAAAAGAATACAAAAGAAATCACAAATGAATTAGATGATGTAAGTATTGAATTTGAAGATGTAACTTTCAGTTATGATGGTAAAAGAAGAGTACTGAATAATATTAATCTTGAAGTTAATAAAGGTCAGTTAGTAGCAATAGTAGGGGAAAGCGGAAGTGGTAAGAGTACAATAGCTTCGCTTATATTAAACTCATACAGTGCTACAAGTGGGAAAATTAAGGTTAATGATATCAACATAGAAAATATAAGCAGTGATGATTTATATAAAAAGATTTCATTGGTTTCAACCAACAGCTACATATTTAATGGAACTATATTAGATAACTTATTAATGGGGAATAGAAATGCAAAAGATGAAGAAATTGATGATGCATTAAAGAAATCTAGATTAGATGAATTTATAAATTCATTAAAAGATGGTGTTAATACAAATGTTGGTGAAGGTGGAAATTCACTATCTGGAGGTCAGAAGCAGAGATTATCATTAGCAAGAGCAATACTTGCAGATAGAGAAATGATTATATTCGACGAAGCTACATCCAACATAGATGTTGAAAGTGAAGAAGCAATATGGAAAGCTATTTATGAATTAGCAGTTAACAAGACTATACTAGTTATTTCTCACAGATTAGCTAATGTTACAAAAGCAGATAGCATTTATGTAATGAAAAATGGGTATTTAGTTGAACATGGAAATCATGAAGAACTACTTAACCTTAAAGGCGAATATTTAAATATGATTAATAAACAAAATGAATTAGAAAATATAAGAAAGGGGTGCTAGGAAGTGAAAAGAAGGTCTGGATTTTCTATAATGAGAAGATTAATTGTTGAGTTAGATTCCTTAGCACCAATCATGGCAATCACTATAACAATGGGTGTCTTAGGATATCTTGCAGCTATTGCAATTGCAGTTTTGGGATCAGTTGCAATAGGAACTACACTTGGAGATATTACATTTATATCATTTAAGAGTTCTATTATTGTTATGCTTGTATGCGCAGTATTAAGAGGTCTATTAAGATATGCTGAACAATTATCAGGGCATTATATTGCATTTAAAATATTAGCAATACTTAGAGATAAAGTTTTTACTAAGCTAAGAAAATTAGCACCTGCTAAATTAGAAAGCAAGGAAAAAGGCAATTTAATTTCTCTAATAACTTCAGATATAGAGTTGTTAGAAGTATTTTATGCTCACACAATAGCACCTATAGCAATTGCTATATTAACAAACTTAATAATAACAATTGTATTATATCTAATTAATCCTTTGTTTGGTATTTTAGGTGCGGTATTTTTCTTAATAGTTGGATTTGTAATTCCATATGTCTCATCTATGATAGCAAAAGAAGCAGGTGTAGAGTATAGAAAAGATTTTGCAGAAAGTAATTCATACTTACTTGATTCTTTAAGAGGATTAAAGGAAATATTATTATTTAATAATGGTAAAAAGACACTAGATAAGATAAATGAAAATTCTATTAATTTAAATAAAAGCATGCACAAAATAAAAGATCATGAAGGAATAATAAGAGCGTTAACAGACTTAACGGTTATGATAGCAATATTAACATTTGTAGCAGTAGGATTTGGAGAATATATAAGTGGAAGTATAAGCTTTAGTGAAATGATAATAGGAATAGTTATTATAGCATCATCATTTGGACCTGTAGTTGCATTAAGCAATTTATCAAATAATCTGCTTCACACATTTGCATGTGCAGAAAGATTATTTGATCTATTAGATGAAAAACCTTATGTTGAAGAAATTAGTGGAGAAGAAACTGTAGAAAGTAATTCTATAGAATATAGTAACGTTACATTTGCTTATCCAGGAAGAATAGAAGATGTGCTAAGTAACGTTTCATTAGATATAAAAAAGGGTGATAAGGTTGCACTTATAGGTAAAAGTGGAATAGGTAAGAGTACATTTGTAAAACTTCTTATGAGATTTTGGGATGTTAATGAAGGTAGTATAAAAATAGATAATAAAAATATAAAAGATATTCCGACTAAATCATTAAGAGAAAGTCAGACTTTAGTAAGCCAGGAAACTTACCTTTTTGATGATACTATAATGGAGAATATTAAAATAGGTAATAGAAATGCAACAAATGAAGAAGTAATTAAAGCAGCTAAAAAAGCTTCAATACATAATTTTATTGAGACACTTCCTCAAGGATATAATACAAAAGTAGGAGAGCTTGGTGGACTTCTTTCATCAGGTGAAAAGCAGAGAATTGGTCTTGCAAGAGCATTTGTAAATGAAGGTAATGTTCTTATTTTAGATGAACCTACAAGTAATTTAGATACATTAAATGAAGCAGAGATATTAAAATCAATTAAAGAAAATTGCATGGAAAAAACGATCCTATTGATATCTCACAGAAAATCAACAACAGCAGTTTGTGATAAAGTATTTAAAATTGAGGATAGAAAAATAATAAATCTTTAAAAGAGAGTAATATGGAGGGTTAATTTATGATCCTCCATATTTAAAAAATATTTATTGATAATGATTATCGAAAGCAAACGAGAAAGGATAAATAGATGGGAAAGCTAGGCAGAGTTGAAAATGAAAAAAAAGTGATTAAGTTAATGATAGAAATTTACTGCAAAAAAAATCATAAATGTAAACATGAACTTTGTGAAGAATGTGCAGAGTTACTTAATTATGCTCATTTAAGATTATCTCATTGTAAGTTTGGAGATGACAAAACAACTTGTGGCAAATGTCCAATCCACTGTTATAAAAAAGACATGAAGGAAAAAGTCAAAAAGGTTATGAAATTCTCAGGACCAAGACTTCTTATTTATAATCCAATTGAATTAATAAGGCATTGTTTATATTGATTTATTATAAAGTTTAAGTAAAGTGGGGAAAGAAAATGAATAAACTATCAAAAAAAATATATATAGCAGCAGGTTTCCTAGCATTAGGACTTGGGTGGCTGGGAGTAATACTTCCTGTATTTCCAACAACACCTTTCTTATTGTTAGCATCTTTTTGCTTTGCAAAAGGTTCAGATAAATTTGATAAATGGTTTAAGGGAACAAATATTTATAAAAAGTATCTAGAGAGTTATGTAAAGACTAGGTCAATGACTTTAAAACAAAAATGGACAATACTATTATTTGCATATTTTATGATGTTATTTCCACTGATTTTTGTTGATAAATGGATAGTAAAAATAATAATAATAGCTGTTATGATTTTAAAATTTTATTATCTTGTATTTAAAGTGAAAACTGCTGATAAAGAACCTAATTAATGTTTATAGAGAAAGGAACAAGTAAATATGAAGCATGCACACAGTAAAAAAATATATTTTAAAATATTAGTAGACATAATTATGACTATAATATTTGTTTGCTTAACTAAGATTAAAATAACAGGTATGCATATGCATGAAGTATTAGGCATTTTTGTAACGTTACTTGTAATAGTACATTTAGCATTAAATTTTTCATGGGTAAAAAATATAACTTTAAAAATATTTGATAAAAACCTTAATAATAAAATTAGAAGAATGTATATAATTAATGCCATATTAGCTGTACTAGTCTTCATTGTTTTTGTTAGCGGAATACTAGTATCAGTAACTATATTTACTAATATATCAACAGTTAACAGAGCTGTTTGGGCTATAATTCATAGAAAAGCGGCACTATTGATGTTTATTCTCATAATTGCACACGCATTATTGAACATTAAAATGATTAAATCTCATTGTAAGAGAATATGTAATTTAAAAAAATAATATAAATACTTAAAAAATTTTTTATATAATTTAGGGGGAAAAATGAATAAAAGACTTTTATCATTATTATTGGCGTTATTAATAATAGTAGGATTAGTACCAAATATAAAAGCGGCTAGTGCAGAAGAAATAAACAATATATTAATATCAGATACACAGGTAACAACAGATTCACATGTTAATATAGAAGAAGACGAAAGTAAAAATACAGAAGAATCAGAAGGGGAAGAAGTCTCGCCAGAAGATTTTATAATAGGAGGAGACTTTAATTTAGGAGAAGAAAATCAAGAAGAAATCTCAGTAATAGATGAAGAGCAAGAAGAATATTTCAGCATAGAATCAGAGTATACTTTGGATTATAGTTTATTTAATGAAAATGAAAAGAAATATTCTAAAATAAATAATTATTTAGAAAAAAGTAAGCTACAAGTTGGTGACGATGGAACTTTAAAAGTAGTTCTTACATTGAATAACTCAGCAAAGATAGCTGATCTAGGTGTGAGAGTAAATAATAATTCTGTTACAGTGAAAAGAAACGAACTTGATGATAACAAATTTACAATAGAATTTGAAATAAAATCAGTAACAGATTCAATTAATATTAAAGCATATGTTAAATCAGCTTTCTTTACAAATAAATATTCTGGTGATTTTATTATAAATGGACTTATAGAGCAACACACAACTTATCGCTTAGATGCAGATATATTTAAAGAAGGTAAAAAAGAAGAGTCTAAAGCTAAGGAATTTATAGAAAAAAGTGTATTAGAAGTAGAAGATGGAGAAATGAAAGCTGTAATCACATTTACAGGAGGATCAATGATATCTGAAACTATTGCCACTGTAAATGGAAATGAAGTTGCAAAAATAAAAAATTCAGGTAAAGATAGGTTTGAAATGGAATTTAAGATCACTTCTATTTCAGATGATATAAGTATAGGAGTAGCTGTTAAAGCTGGACTTTATAACAGTACACATAATATTGACTTTGTTATAAATAATATAATAAAAGATGGTACATATGTATTAGAAGATTTTATGACTTCAAATGGATCTAAATATATAAAGGAAAGTGTACTTGAAGTTGAAAATCAGAAAATGAACTTAGCTATTACTTTCAGTATGGGATCATATATGACATTTAATACTGTAACAGTAAATGGTAATGAAGTAGAATATGAAGTAGAATCTGAAGGGGAAGGGTTTAATTCAACAAAAACTATTATACTTGATATAAATTCTTTATATGATGAAATTGTTATGGGTGTAACGGTAAATGCAATGGGACATATTATGAATCATAATATTGATTTTAAAATATTTGAAAAAGAGTATAGTGAGGATGATGATGCAAGCGATGACACAGAGGATAGTACTGATAATAACTCAAAGGTAGAAGTTTTAAGTGATGGATCATATACGATAGAAAATAAAATATTAAAGACAGGAACTACTGAACAATCTTATGCAAGTGGCTATATTGAAAAGCAAGGAAATTTAAAGGTTGAAAATGGTAAATATAAATTTACTTTAAAGATTAAAGATATGTCAGTTCTAAGTAATCTAGCAGTAACTGTTGATGGTAAACAAGTAGAAGCCGATGTTGTTAAAAATAATGACAAAAGTGGGACTGTATCTTTTAATATAAATAAATTAAGTAGCAAGATATTAATTGCATGTACAATTACAGTGACTGAAATGAATTATGTTAATAATACAGATTTTAATGTTACTTTGGATACAAGTACATTAAAAGATGAACAAGGAAATTCTGTTACTCCTCCAAATGAAGGAACAATTGATTCAGAAAGTGATTCTGGAAATAGTAACGGTACTCAAGATGAAGAAGATGAAGATGAGGATGATGATTAAGGTGATGAATTAGAAGACGGAACTTACACAATAAAAAATAAAGTTTTAAAGGAAAATTCGAATTCTGAATCTCACGCAAGAGATTATGTAGATAAGGAAAGTGTTGTTACTGTAAAGAATGGCAAAATATATCTTACTTTAAAATTTACAGAACGTAAGATGATGTCTAACATATCTGTAAAGGTTGAAGGTAAAAAAGTAAGTTATGATACAGTACATAAAACTACAAATAAACTTTATATAAAATTTAAAATAGGATCATTAGATGATGAAATATTAGTGACTACAAGTATAGATACTGGAATAGCAAGTCTAGGTGTACATGATGATGTTAAATTTAGAGTACAGTTAAGAGAGAGTACTTTAGAAGAAGATGATGATGCAGATGATTATGATGATGAAGATGATGAGGATACTGATGACGAAGATGACAATACGGTATCTGATTCAGAAAATATAGCAGTTGATAGTAATATATCTAATAATAATGCACAACAAGGAAACTTAAATTCTGGAAATAATTCCTTATATAAAAGAGTAACATATAAAGTAAATAATGAAATATTAACAGAAAGTTCAATTGGGTATAATGCAGCAAGAGCAGCAATAAATAAAGTATCCTACTATGAAGTAGAAAATGATGTGGATCACTATATAACATTAGGATTAAGTCAGACTAATATAATGCAAAATGTAAGAATTTTTATAAATGGAAGTCAGATAAATTATGATGTTGTAAATCAAGATAAAAGTAATAATACTATGGAAATAAGATTTAAAGTACCAGCTTTATCAACTGAACTTACAGTAAAGACATATATTACTGCAATGGGGACAGATACTTCTTTTGGTATTAAATTCTTAGAATCAACATTAGAATTAGTTAATACAGAAGAAAGTGAGTCACAAATAAGTGGTGGAAGTGTTGCAGGTACATTAAGTGGAGATGCATCAAATGGAAATTCATCAAGCATATTAGGGTCAACTTTAGAATTTAAAACTGGTACAAATAATGCAGAAAATGAAAATTATGAGGATATTTTGGTTGATGAATCAGAATTAGAGGCTAAGGAATACTTTAAGAGATATACTGTAAACAATGAAGTAGTGAGTGACAGTGCTATGGGTCGTACAATGGCAAGAAAATACTTAAATGAAACTAGTATAGTTGAAGAAATTGATGGGAAGTTATACGCAACAGTTACATTTAGTGGATCTAATTCTATGGAAAACTTTAAATTTGAAGTTAATGGTCAAGAAGTATCTCATTCAGTTATATTAAATGATACTGAAAATGAATTAATATCTTTAAGATTTCCTATAAATGATATTAATGATGAGATAAAAGCATATATATATATAAAACCTATGAGAATGACTATTAGTTTTGGAATTAAATTATTAGAAGATACATTACTATTAGTTGAAGAAGGAACTATAGAAAAAGATGAGGATATTGTAGAGGGAGTAACTAATTTATCTGAAAAATTATCATCTTTAAACAATAATAACTCAAATAATCAAGTAAATGTATGGAAAATAGCAATTATTACAGCAGTCCTTTCTACAATAATGAACTTTAGCGTAGGTGGAGTAATTTATTTAATAATTAAGAAGAGAAAAAACAAACTTAGAAAAGTAATTGCTGAATAAAAATAGTATAGAAATTGTAAGATATAGAGACAGGAATTTTGTTGTGATAAATTCCTGTCTCTTAAAGTTTGATTATATATAATTAAAGTTTGTCTATAATTGAGTTAGTAGGAATATATCGGGACTATGTGATATAATATAAAGATATAAATTATAAGATTGCTTCTAAAGAAGGGATGGGATTTATTTAATGATAGATGATTTTCAAGAACAACTTGCAACAAAAAGCGAAATTTTAAAGGATCATATTAAGGAATCAGCAGGCAAGTGTACTAGGCTTATGATTATCTTAGGATTACTACCTCAGCTTCTGGTGATATTATCGCAAATTATATTAGTTATTTATTCAATGATAAGTAAGAATTCTTCACTTATTTTAGATAAAGAATTTTTGAATATAGTTTTAGGAATAGTGCCATGTATATTAGTAGATATATTAGTTATAATAATAGGATTAAAATCAGCTAACTTAAGTATAAAAAGAGATATATTTAAAAAAGTAAAATACTCAAAAAGTATAATACCATTAGGAATGATATCTGTTGGGGGAGTACTGTTAGTAAGCACAGGGATCTATTTGATTTATTCAACAATAATACAAATTATTGGTTTAACAATACCAGCACCAGATTTCACGTTCCCATCTAGTATGTCAATGCAAGTAATATACATTTTGTACATATGTATTTTAGGACCACTTTTAGAAGAGATAATATTTAGGGGAATAGTCCTAAAGTCTATGAAAAAACATGGAGAATTTACAGCTGTTATTTTTACATCAATAATATTTGCTATGTTTCACTTAAATTTAGTTCAATTTATGACACCATTATTACTAGGAATATTATTAGCATTTGTTACTGTGAAAACAGATTCCATAGTTCCGGCAATTATAATCCATATGTTCAATAATACAATAGCTACAGTGATAAGTTGTATTTCAAGATACAATCAAATATTATCTTCAATAATTTCAACTATAATTATTATGGGTGGTGTTATAGGATTAATAATTTTTATTAATAAATATAAGAATGATTTTAAATTAATGGTGAGGGAAAATAATAAGATATTTTCATTCAAAAAAAGGTTAGGATATTGTTTTTTTAATAAATGGTCAATAGGTTATATAATTTTTTATGTCGCATTTATATTAATAAACTTTATATTTTTTAATATTTAAATATATTGTTGAAAATATAAATAAAGGACGTAGAATCAAAGTTTAGTGGATAACAACCGAAATAAAGCATT
>ERZ810019.53-NODE-53-length-46083-cov-18.9423_pt1 | contig 46083 bp, 43 predicted proteins | sample MGYA00520494_ERZ810019 | MGnify/ENA primary metagenome ERZ810019 (study PRJEB31588, sample SAMN03398862) | human gut metagenome | study: EMG produced TPA metagenomics assembly of the PRJNA231909 data set (A prospective, longitudinal analysis of the... | reverse complement strand
CATCATTAACTGGTGTTTGTGTATTATCAGCATATTCAATACCTACACTAATCCACCAGCTAATACCATCAAATGTTATTCGTGGGTTTATATACTTACCATTTGCAGGTATTTTATTTCTTTCAGAAAGTCTTATCCAGTTAAGTTTTTGTTTATTTTTTTTTCTGCTTAATGTTATTTTTTCAAGTCTAACAGTTTTATCTGTAAACTGAATTTTATCAGTATCCATATAAAAACTTGGTTTGGATTTTCTTCTGCTTTTAAATTTAGGGAAAGCTGATTGACCTTTAAAAAATCTTTTATAAGCCAAACAAGCATCTTTTATTGCCTGTTTAGTTATATTATTAGAATAATCATTAAGCCATTTATATTCTTTTTTAGATTTTAATTTAGTAAATTCTTTTCTTAAATCATAATCAGATAGAAAACTACCACCATTTTTATAATTCTCTTGTTCTCGACCTAATGCCCAGTTATAAGCAAAGCGGGCTACGCCTGCCGATTGAAATAATTTAGACTTTTGCTTATTATTTGGAATCAGCATTATCTTTAATGTCTTTATCATCCTCAATTAACTCCTCAATCATTTTTTTAGCTTTATTAGCATTAGCTCTCTTGGCTTGAAGTCTACAACTAAAAACAGTTACTATCTGAACTAAATCTTCAACTAATTCTTGTTGCTCTGTTTTTTCAGTATTATCTATTATTTCAATGGTAGTACCAAACTTATTACAAAGATTCTTTATTAATTCATATCCCAATCTAATTAATCTGTCCTTGTAAAGAACCACTATTTTTTCAACTTCTGAATTAGTTACCATGTCAATTATTTGATTCAATCCTTTTTTATTGTAATTAATTCCACTTCCTATGTCAGTAATAATTTCAAATTGATAACCTTTAGCATACATATACGTTTTAACATTTTCTATCTGCCTTTCAAGGTCATCTTTCTGTTTGTGTGAACTAACTCTGCAATATCCTATTATTTTTTTATTTATCTGTTTTTCTGACTTTAAACCTAAAAAATGATTAAGTTGTTCTTGAGAATAATATCTATATCCAGTATCTTCAACTCTAACTGGTTTCAACTTTCCATGTTTATCCCAATTTCTTAGAGTTTTTGTAGTTTTCCCAATAGCTTTAGCAAACTGCCCTATTGAATAATATTTCAATAAAATCGCCTCCTAAAACTATTATAATAAAAATTAGAATATGATTCTTGTTTTTATAAAGTTTTCTAATATTTTATTAACTGCTAATCAGCCTCCTACTAGTATAAAGTTTAAATCTCAACCAATAAAAATGTTATTTTCCATATAGAATATACTACTAAAACTATAAGAAATGAGGTGATTAAAACTATATAAAGAGTTACAATACAATAAATTTATTTCATTTTATTGAAAGTACAGGAAAATTACTCTATAATAGTATATTGTAAATATACTGATGAGGGAGAAAAAAACATGATAATACTATCCAAATGTATTAAGCTAACAAACAATGATATTGCTGAATTAAGCAAGTCTAATGAATTAATAATTACTAATTTAGCTACAGCTGATGGTACTGATGATGTAAATGCTCACATTGAAAAATTAAATTTAGAAATAATTAAATAATTAAATAATTAATATAAAAATTAATTAATACATAAAGTTAATATATATAATATAGTAATTAATACATAAACGTAAAATTAATAGATGGACGAGCTACTGTTATAGTAGCTCTTTTATTTTTCAATTTTAATTTAATAGCAAATATTCAAAATTGAATACTATTTATAACTATATGGATGCACAATGCAAGCACATAAATCAGTAACAAAAGCACAAATATAAGCTTGCGTATGTATTAATGTGTATACAAAGCTATATAAAACACATATATGTGTTTTATATAGCTTTATTTTTTATACAACAAAAGTGTGTTTTGAATGCTGATAAATACACATATTTACAGAATAATAAGCATGGAAAAGAAATAAATACATAAATAAACACAAATATGAGTGTTATAACACAACCGTGTGTTTAAAAGATACTTTACTGTGTGCAACAACATAATCGTAACAAAAATAAATGAATACTTAATGATGGTGCTAAACGCATAAAAGTTCAAATTAACACAAATAAACACAATAATGTGTTTTAAAGTATATAGCTGTTCTTGGCATAATTGTTTTAGTTAAATGCTTATTTATAAAAAATATAAAAATTTTTATAAATAATAATGTCTTATAAACAACACATAATAATTACCCTATATTTGTACATATTTTTATAGATTAATATCCCTATATTACTTATATATAGTTCATTAGTTACCTATTTTAAGCGCCTAAATAGATACTTATTAAGTTTATTATAATCTATTAGCACTAAACATGCTATTGTTAATAAGCAATAAAATATTATATAATTACTTTTATAAAACATATATGTTTTGTTGAAAGGAGGAGAGGAGCATATTTGATTTAGGAGCTTTAGAGGATGATGAATATATTATTTTTTTAAATAGAACTAGTGATATTTTAGGCAATTTTCAATACACAGAATTTGTAATACACAAAAATGAAAATGGAAGCCTGGTTCTAGAGTTTGAAAAGAATATATCAACCAATAAAAAATATTATGCAAGTTCTATTGTTGATACAATTCAGACCGTAAAACAAAGTTCCACTGGTGTAATAGCATTACCAAACATTATTTGCGAAAATGAAGCAATAGAAGGAAGTTATAGGGATGGCTTTATGTTTGAATTTAAAGAAGTTGTCAATATAAGATTGGTAAAGGAGAGATTTGCATAGGATGAAAAAAATAAAAAAGAAAATTGAATATTGGGTAGATAAAAGCAATCCTAAAGTTATTGATAAGATTAGTTTAATAAGCTTTTCGATAATAGGCATTATATCGTTATATCTGTTTATTAGTACATTTAAAATAATAGTATCACCTATAGTAGATATACATCCTAAGTTTTTATATACAGTGTTGTTATTATTCGATATTGCATTGTTTTATTTTACTATGCTAGGAGAACAGACAAATAAACCAATAAATAGACCTAGAATATTTTTATTGGTATCGTTAATCATGGGATTAAATATGTATTCTTTGTTAGTAGAAACAATAAACCATTCATTTACTAACTTTCTTAATAGTTTGATAGCTATAACAGAAGTACCAAGCTATTTGCTAATAAGCAATATAAGAATTATGAGTATATATATACCTATATTTATTGTTATGGCAACGTTAGGGCAATCTATAAGTATACCTTTTAAAAAAGAAAGTAAGAAAGAGTTACTAGAATATTCGGTAGATATACTAACAAGAAATGTAAATGAAGTTTCTGAAAGAACTATTAATTTGAAGCTATGTGAAGATATAGAGACTGGTGAAGATATTATTTTAACAGAAAATTCAAGTAAGCAGCATACTCTTATAGGTGGTTCTTCGGGAAGTGGTAAAACAGCTCTTGTATATAGGCCAATTTTAGCACAGTTATTTTATCAGAAAGCTGAATTTAGAGAAAAACTAAAAAAGTTAGCTTATCAATGTTTAGAAGAGGGTATATGTTATGTGAAGCTGCCAATAACCAATAAGTATATGAATGAACACTTTTCTATGGATTTGATTGGTATAAAGTCTGGACGAAGAGAAGAATTTCTAGAGATATTTAAAGATTATATTATTGGAGTAAGAGAAGGGGTTAAAGTACTATATAACAATACTGATTATTGTGATAATATAATTATACCATTGAGGTATTCTGACTCCACTAAAAATACAGAAATAAAAATCAAAGTATATTCATCTGATTTAATAAAAGATGAATATGAATTTACTTATCAAGATGGAAATATTATAGGTAATGATGTTGCTTTGGACGATTACACTATCAAAATAAGTATTGATACAGACCAAGAAGTGGACGAACTTATACAAGAGTTGCTGAATATTAACATAGAGGTAATAAGTGAGAAGAGGCATATATATAAGTTTGAAGTTTATGTGGCACAACATAATGAAGGAAAAATTATCTATAGAGATCTAGGGGTTACAGTAGTTGCTCCTGATGGTGGATTACCTTCAAATACAGTTGATATTGCTAATAAAAATGGAATTAAAGTTCATAAAGTAGATCCTAAGATGGAAGAGATTGAAAAGGGAGAAATAGCTAAATTTAATCCTTTGATGGTTGGTACTCCAGAAAAGGCTGCCGATGTTATATCATCAATTTTAGTAGCCATGGAGCAAACTACTGGAAAAGATGCTAATCCTTATTTCACAAATGCATCCATTAGAGCTATAAGAAACTTGGTTATATTACTTAGAGTGACATATCCAAAACTACGAGGTAAAAATCCTACACTTATAGATGTATTAGATATATTAAATAATTTTAATTTGGTAAAAGAGTATGTAGAGGAGTTAAGAAAAGATAGTAGGTTAGAAATGCGTTGGAAAAGTGTTATTGACTATTTCGTAACAAGTTTTTATCCTCAGCCTAAAGATGAAAAGGGTAATATCATATATGGCACTAACGAAGGAGTAAACAGAAAGAAGACTGCTGAAAGTATTTCGGGAGTAATAAACCAATTGGATAACCTTCTTGGTAGAGAAGAGCTACGTTATATACTATGTGATGCAGAACATAGCTTGAATTTATCAGAGGTTCTTGAAAAAGGTGAATGCCTTGCTATTGCAACTAGACAATCAGAATTAGGAAGTATATTAGGGAAAGCATTTGCTTTACTATTTATACTATCTATGCAAAATGCAGTTTTGTGTAGATATAGTGAAGATGAAAATCCTGAAGTACCACATTACTTAGCTATAGATGAATTCCCATTCTATTTAAATGAGAATTTAGGTGTTTTCTTTACATTCTCTCGTAAGTATAAATGTAGTTTGATTTGTGCAATACAAAATATAGCGCAGCTATGTGAAGAATCAGAGGTATTTAAACAGATTGTATTTTCTAATACAGATACAAAACTTATACTGCCAGGTAGTAATGTAGAGGATAGAAAATATTATTCGGAATTACTCGGAACTGAAGAAGTTTTTGAAACTCAAACAGGCGTATCTAAAAATCCTATATTTAGCGAAAATGCGAATTATAGTGAAACAACTAGAGGAAGTATGCAGGAAAAAGCGAAAGCATCAGAAGAAGATGTATCTAATCTAAAGTTCAAAAGGTGTTATTATGTTTATACGAATCCAAAAGGAAAGAAATGTGTTGGTAAAGGCTTTATTGATTTCTTAAAGTTTACTGATGATAATATTATTCACTCTGAATACTATGATTTTGAGAAATATATGGACAAAAATGCTTTTTCAGTATTAAATAATGATAGATTAGATAATGATAAGGAGTCAATGGAACCAAATACAATTAACTTGTTTAATAGGAGTGAAGAATTAAATATATATAAAGATATACAAGCAGTTGAGTTAGATGAATTAGAATTAGCAACAGAAGAAGAGTATAATGAAAATAATATTAATGATATTGAATTTGGAAATAACCAAATTGATGAAAGCAACAATAAGAATGAAGAACCTCTAATATCACCTGAACCAATAATACGGCCTAAGTTTAATATGCTAGAACAAAAACTAATGTCTAGTATTGGAGCTAGCAGTGATTTAGATGAAAATAATACTGATAAAGATAAACTAATGAACACAATAATAGATGAAGTAGATAGTATAAATAATTTAGATGATATTAATCTTGATGAATTGAGCATTGAAGGGTTATCAGATGAATAGTATACTAAAATATGAAGGGAGAGGTCTTAATGAATGCAAGGTGTCCAGAATGTGAAGGCATTTTGATTCCAACATTTGAAGATGAAATTTTAGTAAACAAGTGTCCATTATGTGGATATATTGAGAGAAACGAAAATGTAGATAGTTCTTCAAGAAAAGAAAATTCTACAAGGATAAAAGAAATAAAGGAAGATATTATAAATAATAAAGATAGATTTATTGTTATTAGTTATTTAAGAAGTATAAGAGAAAGTAGGGGAGTGTCTCAAAAGCAAATAGCGGATATTTTTGGGTTTACAGAACAACGTTATGGGAATGTAGAGCGTCATTATAATGCACCTTCTGTAGTCTTAATAGCTGAATTTGGGTATCTATTAAATGCACCAGTAAATGAGTTGTATAAAGCTGTTAAGATTAAAGAGGATATGTATGAGGATATGAAGCACTTAAAGATATATAAATCTGAACTAGTACCATATGATGAATTGTACATAGCTGAAAAAAGACTTAAAGAGATTGAAGATAAAATGACAACGAATGAGTATCTAGAGAAAAAGAATAGTTATGATAAGCTTCATGAAACTCTAGTATCGACAGAAGAGGAGATTAAGTCCATTAAAGATAAAAAATCAAAGAAATATCTAGAGCTAAAGGAAACTTATGATACATTAAAAAAAGAACTAGATGAAATAGAAAAACCACTTACTGAGATGAAAGATAAAGAAAAAAAAGCAAAGAAAGAGTATGATAAGCTTCTTAATGGAACTTCTACATTTTTGAAGCAAGGTGAAGTGGTTGATAATTATTATTGGGAGAAATACCTTAAAATGAGAAATATCACAGATTTCAATTATGAATAGTAGTATATGTAAAGAGGGATATCTATATACAACATAGGTATCCCTCTCTTTTATATTAAATATTTAGATTTTCTATATAGCAATACGCTTTAGTTTTTTTGAGAAATTTATCATAAACACTTACCATAGTTCTAGATAATGTATCAATTGCAACATTTAGAGATTCATCTTCACAACTCAAATATATTCCATCTGAATATCCTAAAAAATATATTTTAGATTTATTTTGTTTATTAAAGTCTTTCAAGTAGGAATCTACTTCAAGGATAAGTTCTTTAACAAGTTTTCTTTCTGTATTTAGATATAGCTTTTTAAACGTCTTAAAATTTCCATGCACTATTAAATTACCTGTATATATCTTGTTTTCTTCTTCATCAATATATTTTTTCAAATCATTTAGATTATTATCTAATATATTTAATATGTACTTTATATCATCGTCAGACAGTATTGTATTTTTCTCATAGTAAAAGTATTGTTTATATTCATCTAGGGTATTAGCACCGTTTATATAGGCCATTAAAGCCCATTCAAGTAATATTATTACGTTTTTCTTAACATCTATACCTTTAGATATTAATATTTCTTGTAATAAGTTTTTGTCTTCATTGGTTAAGTTTATATATTCTGGTACATTTAGTATATCGGTTATTATATTTTGAAAAAGGTGTTGATATGTACCTTTAATTGTTATTCTATTAGTTACTTTACTTACTAATGGTGTTGGCGATTTAATACATGCATTGCTGTAAGTATCAATAATATTTTGGTTAATATTTTTTAGATAACTAATTTCATTTATCAATTCTAATAATTTATTATAATCATTAAGATTTATACAATTAAGAAGCTCTGGATTGGTGCTTGGATATACCATATCATTATCAGAGAGTAGTGTTATTTGGTTTAAAAATTCATGAATATTTTCACTTATACAGCTTTCTAAGTTGAGTTTCACTGCAAGAGATTGTATTTCATTGGTACATTCTTCTATTCTAGAATCATGCAGATCAGGATCTATATTTAATGAAATATTATTAAAAATTTTATATATTTTATGTTCATAGTTAATGTAATTGTTATATTCATATTTATATATTAGCTTTTCGTATATGTTATATATATCTAGCAATATAAATAATGAGCTATATTCATCTTTAAATTCATATCCGTATGAGGCTATTAGTTCTTGTAAGGAGCTGCTTTTGATATCTTCCAAAATATTAGCTAATAGCTGCATTGAATAAGTACTAGAGCTTTCGCAAGGCTTGTCATATACTATTTTTCGTGGGCGAGGTGTGTTTAAGATGATATTAATTAAATTTACATCTGAAATTCTATATATAATCTTATCTGGGGTTAGAAAGTGATATATTTCATCATCAACTTTTAATCCTATTGCTTTGTGTTTTAATAAGTTATACTGATTATCTGAGAAATTGGATTTATCAATGTTAATTATTTCACTTTTGGTATAATTGATAGATATATTTTTTCTGAATTCCTCACATTTAGATTTTAATATACTAGAAGGATTCCTATATACGTCTTCATTGATTTTAGTATCTAAATCATTTATTATTTCATCTCCTATATCTTCTGTAATATTACTTAGGTAATCTTCTAGATCAAATGTATTACTAATTACTTTACCCAATTTATATTCCTCCTTAACAAAACTTATATGTTTTGTGAAACTATTTATACTATATTATATCATCATATAGATATTAAAACAGAAGTATTTTAAAATGAGTCATAACCACCCGTAAAACGGGTGGCTTGCACTGCGGCTATAAGCCTTTGTTACTTGGCCAGCGCCTTAAGGCGCCTGGCTTTAACTTCGTTCAAGCTTTGCTATGATTACTTGCTACCCTTAAAAGGGTCTTCGTATTCCTTTATACTTAATTTATCTTTTATTTGGTCTTGTTTTTCTTGATCTCTAATATACTTCCTTATTGTAGCTTCATTTAAACCTACAGTGCTTACATAATATCCCTCAGACCAAAAGTGTCTGTTCCCAAACTTATATTTCAGATTTGCATGTCTTTCAAACATCATCAATGCACTCTTACCTTTTAAGTACCCCATGAATGCTGCTACGCTTAGCTTCGGAGGAATTGATACTAACATATGTATATGATCTGGCATAAGATGTCCTTCAATTATTTCCACACCTTTAAATTTGCACAAAGCTATTATTATTTCTTTTACACTTTGTTTATACTGATTATAAATTGCCTTTCTCCTAAACTTTGGCGTAAATATTATATGATACTTGCACATCCATTTTGTGTGTGCTAAACTTTTATCCATGAAAACTCACCTTTCTTTCGATTATTTCTAGCAGCTTGAACACTTCTATTATAATCGAAAGAGTGAGTTTTCTTTTGGTATAACCATATTGCTATCCACCCGCATAGCAGGTGGTTTTATGTTTCGCATTCGCTCAACAGACTAAAGTCCATAATAAAAAAAGTAACAGGGGATTCCTGCTACTTTAGACATTATATTATATTTCTTAAGGGATTTTCAGCTAATTCGTAATATTGTTTTACAGTGTTCTGTGAAGCTATCTCTTTTAATCTATCTTCTTTTACTATTTTGCTAATGTTATATAAAAAAGTAGAGCGCAGATGCCTTGGGGTATATGTGTTTGCTAAATTGCAACGTAAAACTGCTTCTTCAAAGAAGAGCTGATATGAACGTATAGAATATTTATTTCCTCGCTTAGATAAAAATAGATATTCTGAATCATTCTTATTAAAACTATCCCTTAAGTGTAGATATTGAATTAGTTCATTGATAAGATTGCTGGATAATTCGTATATTCTTTTTTCATCTTTAGGTCCAGTAATATACAACATTTTATTTTCTATTGATAATTGGTCTATTTTTAGATTTAATACATCTTTAGTCAGTAAGCCAGTTTCTAATATTATTTTGCTAACAGATATATCTCTATAACCATAGATATATTTACGCATCATATCAAATAATAAAATTAATTCTGAGGTAGAAAAAATAGTGGGTTTCTTCTCTTCTTCATTTTTTACGTAGCTTACATTCAACATAATATTATAAGGGTACAGTTTTTTATATTTGGTTAAATACGAAAAAAACTTATTTAAGGAATTTAATTTTTTATTGATAGTTTTATTATTGTTTTTTAAAGAGTCTCTACAAAATAGTTTGTATTCATCTATAGTTTTTTCATTAATATCTTTTAAATCTAATGTTTGGTGATAGTAATAAAGATATTTATCAAATAACTCTACATATTTAATGTGTAAATATAATGTTTTCTGATCTAATTTTTTGCTTGAATTTAGGTATTTCATAAAAGCATATATATATTTATTTAATATATGTGTAGTTGATTTGTCATTAATATAATTAGATAAAATATCAGACATTGATACAATCACCTTCTTTCTTAAAAGTGTTAATTTAGTTTATATACATTATAACATAATGAGTGGAGTAAATACATCATTTCTAATACATGAATACACAGAAAATACTATCTAATAACTTATTAATGATGTTATTGGTGTGCAAATAATCATAAACAAGTATAAATAAGTTATAAATGTGTTATTTTGTGTTTAGATAAGTGATTATAATTAGATGAAATACTATTACATATAAAATTTAGATATAAAAATAAACACATATATGTGTATCAGAAACGCAAATAAAACAAAATAATACATTTAATCATACATAAATATGCAGTGATGTGTATTACAAACACATAAACACACAATGATGATTGACAAGGATTTATCGTGGTGTTAGAATTATTTTAGAAATATTTTAATTATAATAGTTAAATTTGGAGGTACAAAAATGAAAAATGATGTTAAGAACAAGGAAGTAAAGACTTATAAGGTTAGTGCTGATGGAGGAAATAGTAGTATAAAGGTAATTTATAATAACGCATATACTAGTTATGACAATATTTATGCAATAAATAGTTATATAGATTATGCTGCTATGAACATAGATCCAAATGATGATGATGAATATTGGAGAGATTTACTTAATGTTAAATTTACATGGCACGCAGGCAGTGAGGATCAAGAAATAAGAGAATTTTTATTTGGTACTTTAGCAACTAATAATAAAAGTGATCTTGAAGAAAGAATAAATGCAGATAAATCAGACGACTTAATGTTAACTATGAATACTATTTTAGCTTCTGTGAATTTTATAATAGAAAGCATGGAGGAAGATGGTATAAAAGGAACAAAAGAATTGGAATTGAATCTAGATTTTAGCACTGGGCTACCTTATCATGAATATAAAATAGAGCCATTGAGAGAAAAGTATAAAAAGCATTATGAAGGAAAACATATTATAGAATTTAAAGACCCAAGATATCCAGTTGGTAGGGTTATTGTAAATATTAAAGATGTTGTAGTTGAATCTGAGGGAATGAGTGCATTAACAACTACTGTAAAAAGCCAAGGAGTCTTAACTGAAGAAACTAAAGATTTCTTATTAAATACTGTTTGGTGCATGATTGATATTGGAGGTTATACTACTGATATTGTCGGAGGAGTTTTTAGACAAAAGAAACAAGGTATTAAATTAGAAACTATTGACCGTTTAGGAAAAGGGTTAAATTATGGAATATCTACAGCACAAAATATTGCAATAGATAAAATTAAGAATTTTTATAAAGATGAAATAAAGACTTCTTTCAAAATAACTAGAAAAGATATTAATAATGCAGAAATGAGAGAAGGAAAATTCAAAGGTATTATTAATAATAGACATAGAACTAATACTACAGATTTTACTACAGAAGAATATCAGAAATTAGGAAATAAGATAGGTAATGATTTTGCACAATTGTTCACAGCAAACTCTGAAATGGATAATTTAGAAAAAATTTATATAGCTGGTGGTGGTTCATTAAATGAAGTAGTTGTTGATTCTTTAATTGATGAATTAGTAAACAGAGGAATACCAAAAGATATTGTAGAAGTTGTAACATCACCTGATCCTGTATATGTTAATGCTGTTGGGTATTATTTATCATTAGATAATTAGATTGTATAATGCTTTGAGAAGGAGATACGAATTATGGAAAATGGAAAAGTAAGATTCAGACAACAATTAACTCTTGAATTATCGCAATCAGATCATCAGAAATTTTTAAATGAGAAAAATAGAAGTGATTTAGTAAGTGAATTAATAGAAAAACATTATAATAATTCAAAAGATGTTGTAGAAGTTAAAATTGATGAAAGAATAAGAGAAGCTTATCAAAATGATCTTTATAGAGACTTTCGTATACAAAAATTATTATTAGATTTCTACGCAAATAATGCTGGTACAGGGATAGAAAAACAAGAATTAAATTTTTCTAATAATACTGATAATAATATTAAGTTTGAAATTAATAAAGAGATATCTTCTTCTGATAAAAAGGTTAGCAATACAATTCAAGAGTTATCTGATAATAATATAGAAACAGAAGTAATTAATAATGAAATAAAAAATGAAATAGTAGCTGATGATGAAAAAGAACTAAAAGAAACGATCGGAACAGATGAAGAAGAGAATAAAGAAAATGAAAGTATAACTAATATAGATGAACACCATAAAGAAGAAGAAAAAGATAATATTAGTGAAGAGAAAGATGAAGTTATTCAAAAGGAAATGCCTGAACATACTAATTCTCATAATAATAAAGTCAATAAATCTCAAAAAGGTTCACTAAATGATATTTTACCGATAAATAATAAAAGTTTAATATAGCTATTAATTAAGAACTATTTAGAGTAAAAAAATATTCTAAATAGTTCTTTTTTTGCAAAGTTTAAATTTATATTGTATAAGTAGGTTTACGTTATATATTTATTGTATTATAATAAGTATATTATAATATGATGAGGAAAATGCGTGAAATCAAAACGATTATTAAGAATCATTAGTATGGCAACATTAACAACTTCCTTGGTTGGAATGAAGGGGGTGAATGCACAAATAGTTGATGGAGCGAAATACTACTATACAATTGATGGAAGTGATCCTGCAACAAGTTCAACAAGAATTGAATGGACAGACCCATCAATTCCGCAAACAATTACTGCACCTGATGTGGATGAAGAATCTGAAATAACAGTAAAAGTTGTAGCTATTAAAGATGGATTTCAAAATAGTGATGTAGTGGAAAAGAAGATAACATTTGCTACTAAACAATTTATTAATGCACCAATACTAGATCCTAGTACAGCACAAACGTATCCTAATAGAGACACTGATAATTATTTTGATATAAAGAATACCAATGATGAAGGAGCTAATTATTATTACACAATAGATGGTACAACACCTACTGCAGATAATGGTATTTTAGTAGCAGATAAAGCTATTTGTTTGAATGGTCCAGATACTGATGCAAAAACTGTTTATAATTTAAAAGTGGTTGCAGAGAAGAATGGTGATTATTCAGAAATAACTTCTGTAAGAATTACATACTCTGCTAAAGAAGGTACTGGAGGAGGAACAGATACGATATCGAATCCAGTTATCTCTTTTAATAAGAGTAATCCATATAATAGACAATCAGATGTCAAAGCATTTATTACAGGTAAAAAATCTGGTGTAAATTATTATTATACATTAGATGGAACTGAACCTACAGAAAGTTCAAATGTATTGAGTAATGACATATATAACGTTATAATATGTACTTTTACTGCATTAACATTTATAGTATTACTTATATATAAAATAAAAAAGTAGTAGCTCATGACTTCAAATCTTGGCTACTACTTTTTAATTCATTCAATTAATCAGTGATATCAGTTGATTAAACATATTTCAAGTATGTTTAGACTCTTTTATTAACTACCTTTAGAAATTAGTTCTAACAATAGTAATGCTTAAAGATCCAATAATTAAGAAGTTAGAGGAGTTATTCTTTAATTTCATGTTATATTTAAATAATATTTATTAAGTCTAATAACATACTATTATTGCTATTAGCTCTCAATATTGATTGTAAAAAGTTTTTTAAATTGCCTTTTACATCATAACCTGAAATATCATAAATGCCTTTTTCTTGTAAATGATACTGATTTGAACCTGCTTGCATTCCCAACATCATTGTCATGTTTCTAACTTTTGTTTGATCTAATAGTCCTTCTGAACCTAATTCTGAAAAAATTCCTGCTGCTTCTTTTGGGGAACAAGTATTCAATGATATCCCACAATCATTAAATACTTGTTCAATATTCAAAACTCCATTTGAATTATAATATCTTTCCTTATTGTTTTTAATATCTAACTTCATAACATTTTCAATCATTTCAATTGATTGAATAGAATGTTCTCTTTTCTCCTGAGTGTCAAATGTCTTATTTAGTCCTTCTAATCTAGACAAACAATCTGGATCTGTTATTTCTTTGTTCTTTAGAATATCATTAGAAGTTGTATTTTTATATAAAAAATTGTTATTATCAAATCTTCCTACATTTCTAATATTATTAATAGGATTATTAATATTATCTAAAGTCTTTTTGAAATTTACACTTGAATTTCCTATTTTATTGACACTATTTAAATTGTAAGCATATTTATAATTATTAATTCTTAGTTCCATCTAGTTACCTCATTTACAAACTAATTTGGAATATTAAATGTTGCTTCAGCTGACAAACTTCTGTATGGAGTTGTATTAGTTGAAGAAATTCTTACTTCAAAAGTATGATGTCCAGTAGATAAGTTTTTAACCAATTCATTATCTTTTATAATTATTGAATGATACCAATGCTTAACCTCTCCATATTGTTCCTCGGCAAATTTATCATAATCATATGCTACATTTTTACCATCAATTTTAACATAATCAATTTTACCATATCCTGTTTGATACGTGTTAATCCATAAATCTTTTAAGTCAGATCTATTAATATCTCCAACATAAGACCCTTTCCATCCATTTCCTGCTCCATTTGCATCCCATCCATATCCAATTATACTTAAACTTGAAATAGATTGAGCTGCAGCTCTTGTTTCAATATTATCTTCTACAGCAATGCCATCAATATCTGATTTTGAATATTCATTTACTTCAGATGCTCTAACTGAAATACTCATAAAAGATGCACTTATTAATAATCCTGACATAAATTTTACAAATTTTTTCTTCATAAATCCACTCACTCCTTTTAGAAAATTTATTTTCATTGAATTTTTCGGAAGATATATACAAATCTTTAATTTTTATTATATTTTATTATAAATATTCCTATAAGAATGCTCTTAATAAAAATAAAGAATATTTCTGCTTGTTTCCTAATGCTCCTATAAACTTTTATTTTATTTTTATATTCATTTCCAAATGAAAATAAAGTTATTACATCGAAGACTTGATTGGATGCAGATTAAATGAATATTCTTAATTAGAACATATATATAATTTATAAAAAGTCTTAAGTAATAGTTATATTGACTTAAATGCCTCAGATGTTGATACAGAAAAGGCTGTAACTGTATGGGTAAAAGGTTTTAAAGATGGCTATGTAGATGAGATTTCAGCAGTAGAGTCTATCACATATGCAGCCAAACAACAAAATATATTCTATGTTACTTTTAAAGACAGGACTTACAATGACATAGAAACAGTAGAATATAATAAAGGAGAACCAACTTTAAGCAAAGCTCCAACACCACCAGATGCAGATGGATATGAATTTATTGGTTGGTCCAATGAAGATGCAAACATCGAAAAAAACATGATAGTAAGAGCTATGTATGAAAAAATTCAACAAGATGTTGAAGTACATAATCCGACTGAAACTGTTATATTAGCAGAAGAGGATTCAAGTGAAAATGACCAAGTGTAGGTTTTAAAAAAAGTTTAATCTTTTTGAAAAAACTTCGACCATTTTAAATAAAGTTTAACTAAAATAAATAGTAAAGTCCTTATAAATAGCTTAACCACGTAGAAATTGAATAGTTTTGATTAAACTTTATTATAAAAATTTTTAGTAGCACTATATAATTAGAGTATATTTTAATCAAACTTTGTTTAAAATATATAAAATTGTTATTACGATTTTAAGGCATTTACAAAGAACATTTTAAACAAACTTTATTCAAAATCTACACCAAGTACTTATTACTAACTCATGGCCAGGAGTTAAAGTAAGAGTTTACACAGATGAATATAGTGATGAACCATATTATGATGGAGTAGTTGATTCAGATGGCGAATGTTTAATAGATGTTGGTAAATTAAGCGAACAAGGTGGACAAGTTTGGGTTGCATATGATACTTCAACAGCCACTTCAGCAATAGCACTTTGTGATTTAGAGGAAGAAGATTATGGAATATCTGCTTATGCATTTACAACTAGAAAACCAGTTTCTTATCCGAGCAGAGCTGTAGCACAAATATATTCTTTACCAATACCTTCATCAAGATTGGCATTAGAAGATGAAACAACATTAATTGTTAGGGGAGTAGAATCAGGCGAAACTGTAAATGTATATAACAAAGATAATGAACTTATCGGAAGTGCAAAACAAGGTAGAGCACCATTAATGAGTATAAGTTTAGATGAAAGTGTAGATGCAGGTAATGTGTATGTAGCAAGAGTTACGCCAGGAAGATTAGAATCACAACAAACAGAATTAACTAAAGCTGACTTAGTTTCAAATAATGCTACACAAAGCTTATTAAATGTTAAGCAACAAATCATAACTGCATTCAACAGTTCAGATTTTGATAAAAACACTAATGTTTCTGCTATTGAAGATATAATAACTGGATCAATAACATTAAATGATTCTAGTATAACTGGAAGTGCTAATAACTTTACGAATGATAATGGGCATATAAAAGTAGATATATATTTAGAAAATACAGTTAATGGAGATACATTGAATTTCTCATTAGACAAGGATTTTAATAAGGATATTACTTTTGGAACAGGTAGCGGAAGTCAAACTGGTCAAACTGCAGCAGAGGTATTGGAAGCTATAAAAAATGAATTAAATGGTGGTACATATACGAAAGATACTAATTCAGATGAATTATTTAATTTAGTAAAACATTTATTTGGAGCAGATATAACAGTTCAAATAAATACTTCCAATGATAAAAATGGTAACATAAGCGTATATATACAAGTGGCAGATTCGGTTGGAGGAACTGCTAGTGATAATATAAATCTTACATATATAGATAATGAAGACGAAGATAACAGTGATACAGGAAATGATGGCACTAATAATGGTGGTAGCAATAATGGTACAGGAAATGATGGTAGTAATAATGGTGGAATAACGTCTGACAATATAGTAAAGATAGAATTATCAGGTGATCAGTATGTAGACTTAGTAGCTGAAAAAATAAAAATATATTTAGATGGATATGAGCCTACAAATTCTTCTGATAAAGAAATATTAAATTCAAAATTCCAAGAAATATTAAGAACAACTACTAGTTCTGGTGTAGAATTAGAGATTAATGATTGGGATAAAGTTAACTCTACCAATACCAACAAGGGTGTATTAAAATTTATTGTTAATGTATTTAATGATATTGGAGATAAAGCAAAAGTTACATTTGATAAGTATATTGATAAAATAGCTGGTAGTGATACTGGAAATGGGGATCAAAATGAATCCAATGGAGGAAATACACAAGACTCTGATTTTGATAAAGCAGTAGAAGAAGTACAAAAATACTTAAATAAATTATCTGCAAGCAATAGTACAAAGAAATCTACAGTAAAAAGTAAAATAGAGAATATATGTGATAAATATGATGTTAATAGTTCAATTGATAATTGGGATTTAGAAAAATCGACTAAGAGCAAAAAAGGATATTTGAGTTTTGATGTATACCTAGAAAAAGGTGAAGAACATAAAACATTATATTATGAAGATGATATTTCAAAGAAATCATCAAACAGTTCATCAAGTAATTCAACAAGTGGTTCATCAAGTAATTCATCTGATCCAAATAAGCCTAATGTTGGTATTATAGTTGATGGTAATGGCAATAGTGAGGGTAATACAGGTCAAATCAGTAATGGTTCCACAGCAAATGGTACAACAACCGATATAGTAGATAAAGATGGGAATACAATAGGTACTGTAGTAGATGTGACTAAACCAGGAAATGTAATTATCCAAGTAGGAAAATGAGGAAGTGGTTCAGGCGGTGAAAGTGGAACAAGTGAAGGAAGCAATGTAATACTTTATAAGTTTGAACCTATAACTGGTAGATATATAAGAATGCCAGATGGATTCACTGTAGATAACCAACAAATAACATTCCAAGCACAAGCAAATGAGAGTTACTATGTAGCAGCCAAAGAGCTAGATGCATCATTAGTATTACAACAAGACTGGAATTTAGTTAATGGATGTAATTATAGATTAGATGGTATAGCTTTAAAAACAGGTTGGATTCAAGAAGGTACTACTTGGTATTGGATTGATTCAAATACATTTGCAAGAGTAGATAATAGTTGGCGACAAATAAATGAGAAATGGTATTATTTAGGAACTAATGGAGTTATGCAAACAGGTTGGCATCAAATAGGCTATCACTGGTATTATATGCATCAAGATGGTCATATGGCTGTAAATGAGACAATAAACGGTTATTATTTAAACTTCGATGGAAGATGGGTTTAACAGCAACATTAGATAATCCGAATTAAATATATCTAAAGAAAATGCAAGTAACAGAGAAAATGTGACTATATCATTGCAATAGGAGTGAATTAGATGAAAAGTAAATTAATAAAAACAATAGCAATATCTCTATGCTTATTGAGTTTACCTATAATTGATAGTGGTATTATAATGGGTACTAATGGTATTAGCAGATTATTAGAAGTAAATGCTGCAACAGAAGTAACAGTAGATGGAATAAAATATACTGTATATGAAGAATATGCAGAAACTAAAGCAGGTACTTCAAGTGCATATGGAAATCCAGGATTAACTGGAGATATAGCTATACAGTCAGAGGTACAAGGTAAACCTGTTACTAAAATAGGTGATTTTTCGTTTACATGTACATCTATAACTAGTGTAACTATACCTAATACTGTAACAGATATAGGAGAACAAGCATTTAGATTCTGTTCAGAACTTACTACTGTAAACTTACCAAATTCTCTTGAGATTATAGGAGAATCTGCTTTCGGATCATGTGCAACATTAGCAAATATAGAATTAAAAGATAGTATTAAAATCATAGGGAACAGTGCATTTTATGGAAATACATCATTAACGAGTGTTCATATACCTAGTAATTTAGAGGAGTTAGGAGAATCTGCATTTCAAAATTGCACAAACATATCAGGAAGTATTGTACTTCCTGATACAATGGTAAACATAGGCAGACAACCGTTTAGAGCTACTAGTATTTCTAGTTCTTTAGGAAATTATATTGTTGGACAATCTGTGGATAACTAATAAAATATAGATATTATGATGAAAGAGAAAATAACAGTAAAAGATATATTAAATAATAACTATAATGATTTCAAAAATAAATATTGGAATAGAGTACCGAAAGATATGCGAAAGCATATTGATGAAGCTGTAAGTAAGGCTCTAAAGTGTAGCGATATTAAGTATGGATTTGCAGAATATAAGTGTGAAACATGTTGAGATAGTACGAAAGTTCCATTTACATGTAAAAGCAAATTTTGTAATAGGTGTGGTAGATTATATACAATGAAATGGACTGAAAAACAAAGACAAAACATGCTAAGAGTTGTACATCGACACAGTGTATTTACACTACTGAAGGAACTAAGAAATTATTTTTATTCTAAGAGAGAATTATTAAAGGAACTACAAGATGGAGTAAATGAGGTAATTAAGTATTGGTACAATAAAAAGAAGGGTTCTAATTATGAAGTTGGAGTGATTGCAGTAATTCATACTTTTGGTAGAGATTTAAAATGGAATCCACATGTACATGCGTTAGTAACTGAAGGGGCAGTTGATAAAAAAACAAAGTGGTGGAAACAAGTTGAGTATATTCCATATTTGAAAAAATCATGGCAAAAGATTTTATTAGAAATAATAAAAAAGCATTTCAATTCTTATAAGACAAGACAATTAATAAGTTATCTGTACAAAAAGTATCCAAAAGGTTTTTATGTGAATGCTAAAATAAAATTAGATGATACAAGACAAGCAGTAAAATATATAGGCAGATACCTTGCTCGAGCTGCAATAGCAGAGTATAGGATTCTTAAATATGAAAATAATAGAGTGAAATTTTGGTATGAAAATCATAATGATGGTCTTAAAAAAGTTATTGAGTGTGATATTTTGGAATTCATAGGAAAAATAACACAACACATAGCACCTAAAGGATTTAGGATGGTACGAAGATATGGTGTTTATTCAAGAATAAATAATAAACTAGCAAAAGATATTGTTCATCTTTATAATTTTGTAAAACAAAGAAATATTGATGAATTATTAAAAGAGAAGAATAAACAAAATGAGGTTAAGAAATCATGGAAACAAAGAATAATAGAGAGTTTTGAAAGAAATCCATTATTATGCAATAAATGTGGAACTGAAAAATTTTTATGGAAAATATGGCATAAGGATTATGGGATGATATATGATATAAGGGAAACGAGTAACAGAAAGGATATATTATATGAATCCCAAAAAGATAAAGTACATAGAAAAGTTTTACAAATATCATTGTTATAATTGTAATTATAATGAATTTGCTCTCGCGGACATCGTAGATGAGTTTGCTGACATGGATAACTATTGCGATGGAGAATATAGTTTAGAACAAGAATGTAAAAGGAAGGGAATGCCAGTAATGGAGTGCCCTAATTGTAATGCAGATTTTTATTATTTAGGGGAAACGAAAACAGAAGAAGGCTCATATTGGATTGATGAAGATGAACCTTCGCCGTTTTAAAATTCACAAAACTCATAGTCCCCGCTAGGGGATTTTTTTATAACATTAATATTATGTTCAGCTAAAAATTGTTCAAACTGGTTTCTGTCAGAACTTCCAGCTTCTCTTGAAAGTAGAGACTGACCTTCTAGATCTAAAAGGGTTAGCTGATTCTTACTGTAAAAAGGATGTTTTTTACCGACAACCATTACTAATTCATCTTCGTAAAATGAAATTTTAATAATATCTGGATTTTTAATAATTCCTTCGACTATAGCTACATCAAGCTCACTTCTAGAAATCATATTTTCAATTTCAAATGTATTATTTATTGTTACAAATATATCTATATTTTGCATTTTATTTTCAAGACGTTCAACAATATCATTCATTAAATATGTTCCAACAGATACGCTTCCACCAATTCTTATTTTAGTCGATTTTCCTATGTTTTTCATGGCAAGCTCCATATTATCAAATGAATCAACAATATGCTGAGCATGTGATAAGAATAATAAGCCTTCCGATGTAATATGAAGCTTTTGTGAAATGCGTTCAAAAAGCTTAACATTGTAGTATTCTTCAAGTTCACGAATAGCCTGACTTACTGATGGCTGAGATATATATAAAAGCTCTGCAGCCTTTCTCATTTTGCCACATTCAGCAACAGTGATAAATGTTTTTAGAGAAAATATTTGAAATATACAAAAATCAAGCTATTAGGTATGCATATCTCATTACAAATAATAAATTCACAAGTGAAGATATTGTACAAGAAACATTTGTAAAATGTAAATATAAATTAAAAGAACAGATTGCAGAAACAGATAAAAATTTTAAGCTAAATACAGATGATTATGCTATTATGGATTATTTTGAACGTTCTAATCAGCCTTCAGAAGTACAAAAAATATTAGATGCTACTAAAATTATTCACAAAAGCAAACAAATTATTTTTTTAGGAATAGGGACATCAGGTATTTTAGCTAAATATGCTTCTAGGTGTTTTGTTAATATAGGGAGATTTGCTGTATATATTGATTATCCATATTTTCTTGTTCCTGATGGATTCTATGATGAGATAGTAATTATCGTCTTTTCTGTAACTGGAGAGACAGAAGATATAATAAATCAATTAAGACAATTTCGAAATTTTGATTGTGTAATTATTTCTATAACAAATAGTGAAATGAGTACAATAGCTAAACTATCTGATTTAGTAATTAGTTATTATTTGCCTTTACAAATAAAAGGAGAGAAAAAAGTAAATTTAACTTCTCAAATTCCAGTAATGAATATTATTGAAAAGCTTACTTTTCATCTATCTCAGCTAGAATGTAATAATAAATAGTTATTTTTTAGTAACATGTTTTTTTTTGAGTGACAGGTTTTATTAGATATAACCTATCACTCTTTTTTCTATTTTAATGATTTTGAAAACGATATATTTTATAATTAACTTGTAGTTGCAATTACAAATTATATTAAAAAGAAAATAGTTATTATAGCAGTTTGCTTTTATAAATAGAGGAGATTTTTTATGAATACTTTTTTGAAAAATATAAACATAGATTAAATAGGTTATAATTAGGAGGCATAACATGGCAGTCAAACCTGAATTAAGAGTAGAAAATTTTGAAAATATGGCATTTGGTATGTTTGTTCATTGGGGATTATACTCTATAAAAGAATCTGGAGAATGGGCTATGGAAATACATAATATTTCTTCAGACGAGTATGAAAAATATGCAGATGAATTTGATGCTAAAAATTATAATCCAAGAAATATGACAAAGCTTGCTAAAAAAGTTGGGATAAAATATATTGTTCTTACAAGTAAACATCATGAAGGTTTCTTTTTGTATGATACAAATGGGCTTTCAGATTATGATGCACCACATAGCGCTGCTAAGAGAGATTTATTGAGAGAATTTTTAGAAGCATGCAGAGAAGATGGAATTATACCAATATTATATCATGCAACTTTGGATTGGCATGAAAGTCACTATAAAAGTGATTTTAATACATATCTTGAATATTTACGAAAATCTGTAGAAGTATTATGTACAAGATACGGCGAAATAGGTGGATTTTGGTTTGATGGGAATTGGGATAAACGTGATGCAGATTGGAAGCTTGATGAATTATATGGAACTATAAGAAAATATCAGCCTAATGCAATGATAATAAATAATACTGGATTAAGCAGAAGAGGGCAACTTGAACATGAAGAGATAGATAGTGTCACTTTTGAACAAGGATTACCAACTCCAATTGATAGAAGTAATATGAACAAATATGTATCTGGGGAAATGTGTCAAACAATGAATTCTCATTGGGGAATAGCTAAAAATGATTTTAATTATAAATCAACGGCACAGCTTATAGAAACATTATGTGCATGTAGAAAAGTCGGAGCAAACTATCTCTTAAATGTGGGTCCTGACAAGGATGGAAATCTAACTAAAATGCAGGAAGCAATGTTAGAAGTTATAGGCCAATGGATGAGTATTAATGGAAAAGCAATATATGATGGAAATCCTTGTAATATACAAGGTTACAATAAAGATTTTGCTTTAACAACAAAAGAAGGAAAAATATATTTATTTATTCACGATTTAAAAATTGTTGGAAACAAAAATGTAACATTAGGTGGAAGAGTGGATAATCCGAGAGCATTTACAAACTTATATCGAAAGATAAATGGTGTGAAATGGATGGATAACAATGAAGAATTAATATTTACTCAAAATGAAGAGGAAGGACTAGTATGTGTAAATGCAACAGGATATCCATATGGAACTAATTTAGTTGTTAGAGTTGCAGAAGTATATTAATTAACTTGACTTGTGCAATCAATTGGTTATTTTTAACAAGTAGCTTAAAGTCAAGGTCTACTAAATATCAAAAAATAAACTTTAGATATACTATATTTAGTATTTTTATATTAATTTTAGGAGGATGAAATATGAATAGCCAAAAATTTATGAATTTTATGCAAAAAAATATATTACCTGTTGCTGTAAAAATAGGTGAGCAAAGACATTTGGTAGCTTTAAGAGATGCATTTATTGGAACCATGCCAGTTGTAATGACAGGATCTATTGCTGTGTTATTAAATGCTTTTCTTGTAGATGTTCCTGACCAATTTGGGTTGACTTGGATTACCGAAAAATTTCAATGGTTTGTAGATATTAATAATTTAATTTTTCAAGGAAGTTTAGCTATTGTATCACTTTTGTTTGTATTCTCACTAGGGAGTAATATTGCTAAATCATATAATACAGAACGATTATCAGGTGGATTAATAGCACTTGCAGCTTTTGCTATTTCAATTGGAAAATCAATGACTCAATCATTTACTCTAGATAGTAAGCTTTCAACAGATGTAACTAATGCTATTAATAAAGTGGCTGGATTAAATACAGATGGGAACAATTTATTAGTAACTATTAATGGCTTATTGCCAGGAAATCAAATTAGTTCTAGGGGATATTTTACTGCAATCATTATAGGTTTTTTTGCTTCTATTATCTTTTGCAAACTAATGAATAAAAACTGGACAATTAAGCTCCCAGATACTGTTCCCCCTGCTATAGCAACACCTTTTTTAGCAATTATTCCAGGATTTATTGCTTTATATTCAGTTGGTATTTTAACTTATATATTTAATAAAGTAACAGGAGAGTTATTAATTGATTGGGTTTATAAAGTCCTTCAAACACCATTACTTGGTCTCTCTCAAAGTTACTTAGCAGTACTTTTAGTTGCTGTACTAACACAACTTTTCTGGTTCTTTGGAATTCATGGTGGAAATGTGATGGCACCTATTATGGAAGGGGTCTTTGGAGTTGCATTAATAGCAAATATGGAAGCATTCCAAGCTCACCAACCATTACCTTATTTATGGACAAGTGTTTCTTTTGGATCTTTTGTATGGTATGCAACTTTAGGATTATTAATAGCTATATTTTGGCAATCAAAAAATAGTCATTATAGAGAAGTAGCCAAACTAGGAATATTACCAGTAATGTTTAATATTGGAGAACCAGTAATGTATGGATTGCCAACAGTATTAAATCCCTTATTATTTATACCATTCTTATTAGCTCCAGCAGTAATGACTACAGTAAGTTATTTTGCAACTAGTTTAGGTTTAGTTGCTCCAGTAACGCAAAATGTTACATGGGTAATGCCACCAGTATTATATGGATTCTTTGCGACTGGATTTGACTGGAAAGCAATTATTTTATCACTTGTAGATATATTCTTAGCAACAATAATTTATTTGCCTTTTGTAAAATTAGCAGATAGAGAAGAGTTTGAAAAATAAATATAAGTTTTATATACAATCAAAATCTTATATTAAAGAAAACCTAACGTGCAATTTATTTAATAATTTTAAACTGTAAAAACACATAAGTATTTATAAGAAATGAGGTGTATATTTTGGGAAAGATAGAGATAACTACGGATTTTATTATTAATGATATAAAAACAAAGATTATCTCAGGAGCAGTTCATTATTTTCGAATTGTTCCTGAGTATTGGAAGGATACTCTTGAAGATTTAAAGGATATGGGATGCAATACAGTTGAAACGTATATTCCATGGAATTTGCATGAACCAAATGAAGATGAATTCTCTTTTGATGGTATAAATGATGTCGAATCTTTTATTAAATTAGCAGGTGAAATGGGATTATATGTTATTGTTAGACCATCACCGTATATATGTGCAGAATGGGAATTTGGTGGCCTTCCGGCATGGCTATTAAAAAAACAAAATATAAAGTTCAGAAGTAATGATGAATTATTTTTATCTTTAGTAGATAAGTATTATTCTGTACTTTTACCCAAGCTAGCATCGTTACAGATTATAAATGGAGGACCTATTATACTTACTCAACTAGAAAATGAATATGGTTCATATAGTAGTGATAAGGAGTATCTATCTAGTCTGTATAAAATGTTCAAAAAATATGGGATTGAAATTCCAGTTTTCACATCAGATGGTACATGGAACGAGGCTCTAGAAGCAGGAAGTTTATTAAATAGCAATGTATTTCCTACAGGAAATTTTGGATCTAAGCCTATAGAAAATATGAAAGTACTTAAAGATTTTATGAAAAGAAATAATATTATTGCTCCATTAATGTGTATGGAATTCTGGGATGGATGGTTTAATCGTTGGGGAGAACCAATAATTCGTAGAGATCCTAAAGAACTTGCAGAAAGTGCAAAAGAGATGATGCAATTAGGAAGCATAAATTTTTATATGTTTCATGGGGGAACAAATTTCGGATTTATGAATGGTTGCTCAGCTCGAGAAAATAAAGATCTTCCTCAAATAACTTCTTATGATTATGATGCAATATTAACTGAATGGGGAGCTAAAACTGAAAAATATCATCTTTTAAGAGAGATAATTACTGGGAAAAAAGATATATTACCTGATAAAAGAAAGACATGTAAATATGCAGCAGCAAAGAGGAATAGATCAGTTGGTCTTTTTGAAACACTTGATAAAATATCAAATTTTTATCATAGTAAATGGCCAAAAACAATGGAAGAATTAGATCATTATTATGGATATATAATTTATAGATCTTCTTTTAAAGGTAGCAATCCAAAACAGAGACTACGTGTAGTGGAAGCTAGTGATCGTGTAAAAGTATTTTTAAATCAAAATGAAATAGTAACTCAATACCAAGAAGATAATGGAAAAGAAATTGTCATGAATATAGAACCTAATATAAATAATGAGTTATCTATATTAATAGAAAATTTAGGAAGAGTAAATTATGGTGCAAAACTTCAATCGCCAAGTCAAAGTAAGGGAATCAGAAATGGTGTAATAATAGATATACATTTTCATAGTGAGTGGGATCATTATTGTATTAACTTTGATAAGATAGAGGATTTAGATTTTTCTAAGGAATATAAACATGGAGCAGGCTTTCATGAGTACATTTTTTATATTGCAGATACACCAAATGAAACATTTATTGACTGTAGTAAGTTTGGGAAAGGTGTATTATTTGTTAATGGTCATAATTGTGGACGATTTTGGAATACAGGGCCTGTATTATCACTTTATATACCAGCTCCTTTTTTAAAGAAAGGCGAAAATAAAGTAATTATATTTGAAACTGAAGGTAAATTCGATGACAAACTAGAATTTAGTGATAAGCCAAAATATACAGTTTAAGTTTACTTAGGATTAAAAATATATAGATATATATATAATATCATAATTTCTTGATATAAATGTAATGTGTAAGGAGGAAATATATATGACCAAACGTCTTTTAAATGCAAATGTATCTGATATATCAAATTTTTCCAAATCTGAATTAAAACAAAGTATAAAAGCGAATGAGGGTAGAACCATTTTAAGTGAGAATGTTGTGGTACGTGAGCCATTAATTGGGGATATTACAAATTCTGAGGTAGCAAAATCTTTCGGAGCAGATCTTATTCTTTTAAATGCTTTTGATGTATTTAACCCAATTGTTCTAGGAATGTATGATTACTCAACTATGGACAAAGCGGTTCCAAATGATAATGTAGTTATTGATTTAAAAAAATATACAGGAAGACCAATAGGATTGAACCTGGAGCCTGTTGATCTTGAAGCAGAAATGGCCGAAGAAAAATTAGAGATTGCAGAAGGCAGAAAAGCTACTAAAGAAACATTAGAGAAGGCTAATAAGTTAGGTTTTGATTTTGTGTGTTTAACAGGAAATCCAGGAACAGGAGTAACAAATACTCAAATAATAGAAGCAATAAAAATGGCAAAAGCTAATTTTAATGGATTAATTATTGCTGGGAAAATGCATGGTGCAGGAGTTAGTGAGAAAGTTGTTGACTTAGATTCAATTAGCAAGTTTATAGAGGCTGGTGCAGATATTATTATGGTACCAGCAGTTGGAACTGTTTGGGGAGTTGGAGAAGAAGATGTCCGTGAAGCAGTAAGATTAGCTCATCAAAAAAATGCATTAGTGATGAGTGCTATTGGAACAAGTCAAGAGGGCTCAGATGAAGAAACAATTAGAGATATAGCTATTAGAAATAAAATACTTGGAGTAGATATACAACATATAGGAGATGCAGGCTATGCTGGAGTAGCACCAGTTGAAAATATTTTTGCTCTTAGTAAAGCAATTAGAGGAAGAAGACATACAATTTCTATGATATCTCGTTCAATTAATAGATAGATATTATCAAAACATATAAACTATGTAAAAGGTACTGTTTATCAATGAAGAAAACTTCATTATAAACAGTACCTTTACTTATGATTTATATTTATCATTTGTGCCTTTTATATGAGAATAATAGTATTCTTCTTTGGGCTAGGCCCTTTTTGAAGGCTTCTGCGGAAACATCACAGCAATATGGTATTGTTCCACCAAACAGGATTAATAGATCAGCGCACTCATTTCCCAATTTGCTTTTTAATTCTAATTTTGTTAGTGCAGGAATGTCTCTTTTAGCCAAATAATTTCCAATTATATTTAACTACTTAAATAGAAAATTTATACTATTCATTTGATCTTTCCCTCTGTTTTTTAGACTGGTTTTCCAATATATGTTCTTTTATTTACAAGATTATGCAATTATATTAGATCATTATTATAAACAAAATTACACTATTTTGACTTGTAATCAATTAACAGGGGGCTTAAAAAACTAAATATTCACTATCTTATTAGATTTTAATTTTTTGTTTGTTAATAAGAAAGGAGTTATAAATGATACTAAGGGTACTATTAATATAACGCCTATACTTCCTGATATCCTTGAATTATTTCAATTCCGATTGAATACATGTTAATAATCTTCAACATCAAATTCTCTATCTTTAAAATAGTATTTTCTATCGTCTTCTGTTATTTCTCGAACAATCTTGCATGGGTTCCCAACAGCAATCACATTATCAGGAATATCATGAGTAACAACACTTCCAGAGCCAATAACGACATTATTACCAATGTGAACTCCAGGATTTACAACAACATTTCCACCTAGCCATACATTGTCTCCAATTGTTATTTCTATTCCATATTCATAGCCTGAATTTCTTGATTCAGGGTGGATTGGATGACCAGCAGTATAAAGGGATACGTTTGGTGCAAACATAACGTTATCACCAATTTTAACTTTGCCTACATCAAGTATTACACAGTTGAAATTTGCATAAAAATTGTCGCCTACTTCAATATTTTTTCAATAGTCACAGTGAAATGGTGGCTCAATAAAAACGTCATTTCCTGACTTACCTAAGATATCTTTAATCATTTCCTTCATTTCAACTTTTTTATTGGGTGGACATGAATTGAATTTATGGATTTTAAGTCTTAACTCTAATCTTTCTTCTCTAAGCCCATCTAACCATGCTTTATATGGAAGACCGGCTAACATTCTTTCTTTTTGGTTCATAGTATTATTCTCCTTTGATATATTAAAGTATATAGTAAATTATCGTGCAAAATATTCATGAATCTACTCAATTATAAGTAGATTCACGAATTAAAGTGTTTATTTAGGCATATGAAAGAAAATAACAAGCCCCAATATGCTTATTTAAATTTGTATATATATGTTGCAATAATTTGTGCTCATAAATCATGCTATATAAGATTAAATTTAATGTATCTTATTAGTTTCAATATATATACTCAAAGTAATTTTAAATTATTTTACGACACAATATTATATTGAATACTTTGTTTGACACAACAAATACATTGTAATATAATATCTGTATAATAGGGATGGGGGATTACAATGATTAGTGCAATAAAATTACTCCTCTTCTTAGCACTATTTATCGGTATAGAAAAGATAAAAGCATCTATAAAAGCTTAATCTTCTATATAGATAATGCTAGGAAGGAGGTGAAAGCAATATGAGAAAATTAGCTTCTGTTTTAATGTTAGCAATGCTTTTTACTTTTGGGATATCTGCAACTCAATGTACAGTAAGTCCAACAGTTGCTTTAGCTGCTGATTTAGGGAGTGTTATGGATGAAATAAATAATGGTGAACAAGTACTGGGAGATGAAACTAAGAATAAAGTTGCAGGTATTACAAATGACATACAAAGTATAGTTTTAATTATAGTTGTTGGAATACTAATGATTGGGGGGCTTGTTACTGTTGTTCAATTTGCTAATGTTGGAGACAATTCAACTGAAAAAGCAAAATTGAAATCAAGATTGATATATATCGTTCTTGGAATAGTCTTTTGTGAATCATATTTTGGACTTATGCGATTCGGATTACAAAACTTCAATTTATTTGAATAATAAAATCATAGATAAAGATATAGCTCTAAAGCTATATCTTTATCTATATATATTTATAAAATTTATTAAAGGGAGTGAATATAATGAGCCATCCAATTCCTAAAGACCTTAAGGGTGAGGAAAGAATATTTAGTATACCATATTTAGATTTGCACTTTAGTAAAAAAGCTACAGTATATTGTTTGACAACAACAGTATTATCTGGATTGACTTTATATATTAGCTTTTATTTATTTGCATTTCTTTTTATTACATTAAATATAGCTGCATATATATTAGCTAGCTTTACAGTTCAGAAAAGCAAATTTGAGGGAGGTAATGTCCCTTTTGATACATATCTAATGAGAAAAATAAAATATAAAAAAAATAGAAAAATATATATAAGGAAACGAGGTGAGTAAAATGGATTTCTTAAGCATTTTAATGTTAGTAATGTGTCTATCCTTCGGTCTGATAGTAGCTTACATTTTATTTAAGGACAAGCTAAAGGTGCAAGGAAATAAAATTAAGAATACTGATAAAACCTCTTCTTCCATCAAAAAAGAAAAAAATTCCCAAAGTGATGCTCCAGTATATGATAGTCAGAAGATATTAGATTTCAATGATATTAGAGTGTGCAATGAAGAAACTGGTTTAATTGAACCAGAGAATAATACTTATGTAGGAGTTATCGAAATAAGTGGGATAAATTTCAATCTTTTATCTATAGATGAAAGATTAATGTTAGAGGAAAGCTTTGGTGAATTATTAAATGGTATAGATTTTCCGATTCAGTTTTTCATTCAATCTAGAAAAACTGATATGGATAGATATATTAATAGATATGAAGAAAAGATAAATAAGTTAAAGAAAGAATTAGAGAGTCTAAAAGAAAATGAAAATACACCAGAAGATGTAATAAATAACAAGCAAAATCAGTTGAATTATGGTGAAAATCTTTTACAGTACATATCTTATAGAACAGTAAATGCAAATTTATTAGAACGAAAATATTATATTATCGTGAAATATACACATAATTATGCGAGTTACGAGCATCAATTAGATGATTATGAAATATTAACTAATGCATATAATGATATTTCAAATAAAGCTGCGTTAATAATAGAATCATTATCAAGAAATAAGTTAAGTGGAAGATTACTTTCAGCTTTAGAGTTAGGCGAATTTTTATATACTTGCTACAACAGAGATGATGCGAACTGTCTGAAATTTATGAATGCTATAAAATCTAAATTTGACCATTTAGTTACAACTGCAAAGCCAGTAGTTATAAAGAAGATGGAAAGAGAGATTGAAAAGTCTAAGGCTAAAGAAGAAGAACTTATGAAAGAAATAGAAGATATGCATAAAGAAATGGAGGTTAATGGGATAAATGTTTAAAGTACTTACTAAGATAAAAAAGAAGAAGAAAAATCAAGAGAGTATACAAATAAATAATAAAAATAAAAGCACAAAAGAAGAAGAATCAATATTTATGAAAAACAATAAAAATTTAAAAGATTTAATTGCTAATGATTATATAGATTTTTCTGAATCTTATAAATATGCTTTGATTGGTGAAAAGTATATGAAAAATATGTACATAGGGATAATGCCTTCTGGAGCTAACTTTGCATCATTTCTTCATTCTTTATATAACTATGGTGATATAGACACCAGCATTTTTGTACAACCCATTCAGTCTGAATCTGCAAAAGCAGATTTATCTAGAGTAAGAACTAATTTAGAAATGGAATATCTTACAGCCGGTGGAAGTAATAATAGGCGTGATGATATGAATTCTAAAATTATGGAAGCTAAAAGATTAAGGGATGAAGTAAGAGATGGGAAAAACAAGATTTATGAGGTTAGTGTGCAAAGTACACTATATTCAAATTCACAACGAGAATTAGATAATGCAGCAAGTAAATTAAAAGCCCTTCTAGGAACACAAGATATAGGATTGAAATCAGCTACATATATTCAGGAAGAGTGTTATAAAAGTAATAAACCTTTTCTGAATAATAGAATTGGTGAATGGCACACATTTGATAAAAGGTCATTAGCCTGTGTATTCCCATTTACAAGTAATAATATTAATCATGAGAATGGAGTATTAATTGGATTTAATAAAGATAATGGGTTGCCAATAATATATGATACCTTTAATGAAAAACTAGACAATTATAATATGGTTATTTTTGCAAAGAGTGGTGGAGGTAAGAGTTCATTCATCAAATTGTTATCTTCTAGATCTGCGACAATAGATGATATTATAACAATAAGTTTGGACATTGAGCCAGAATATAGAGATATTGCGATTACTCTTGGTGGAGTAAATGTAACAATATCACCTAAATCTGACACGATACTAAATCCATTTGATATAACAGTAGAATTAGTAAAGAGTAAAATTACTGGAAGAATGATTGAAACTATAAATCTACAAGATAAAATTAATTCAGTAACATCGATCATTTTGACAATGGCTAAGGGATTCACTAATAGTAATGTTGAATATTACAATGATATTACAAGAACAATTATAAAAGATTGTGTTATCAAGTGTTATGAGAATGCAAACATTACAGAAGATATTGAGAGTATATATGAGTATAAGCTTGGTGGCGTAGGGAACTTAATGAAGGTAAAGACTAAAAAAGAAATGCCTACATTAAGTAATTGGTATATAGAACTAGAAAAAATGGCTGAAGATAACCGAAAGGAAACGTATAAAAAATATTTTGATTATCTATTAATGGTTATGAAGGAATTTACAAAAGTTAAAAATGGTGATTTTACATGTTTTGATGGACAATCTAATGTTGAATTGAACTATAGTACACCTTTTATAAATTTTGATTTAAGTCAATTAAATGAAAATACAGAATTACCACTAGCACAGCATATAATATGTGATTATATCTGGGAAAACCTAGTTAAGAATAATAATAAAGGTCATAAACTGCGTGTCCTAATTGATGAAGCGTGGAGGCTTGCCCGCCTTGTCAATGGTCAACCAAAGTTCCCTGAAGCACTAGAGTTCTTAGATAATATGTTCAGAAGAGCAAGAAAGAAAAATACTTCTACAGTTATTATAAGTCAGCAATTTAATGAATTCTATAATGAGGCAACTCAAAGTATTATTAAGAATGCAGATACAAAAGTTTTCTTACCTCCTGATGAAACCAGCGTAGATGATATCAAAGAAGTGTTCCACTTAACTGATGGTGAAGCTTATTATATTAAGAGAATTAGGAGAGGGGAGGCCCTATTTAAGTGTAACACTGTATCAGCAAAACTAGATATAGAAATTCCTGCCTTTGAGATGGAATTTATACAAACTAATCAAAATGCAAAGAAGAATGTTAGTTAAGGGATGAAGAGATGAAAAGATTAAATAAAAAAGCTATTTTGACCTCTAGCATTTTGGCACTCATTGTAATATTATGCATTCCTAAACTGGCATTAGCAAATGGTTTTATAGATAAGATATGTGAAATGATTGCAGGAGTAATATGCTTTTTAGGCGATGGAATTGTTTGGCTTTGTGATGCTTTAGGAGGGCAATTTGATAAACTGATTTTTAATTATGATGGTGATTCTTTTAATAATGACTTTAATTTATTGATATTAAAAGGAAATACTATATCTAAACAAATATTATCGATTTATTCAGTAATTCAGTTTTTATCAGCTTTGGTATTAATTACTGTTGGTCTATGGATAGTAGTTGATTTCACAAGGACAGCAGATGATCCAAGACATAAAGCTATATTACTTGATAGATTAAAGAAACTGGTACTAGCTATTTTTCTTATAAATAGCATACCAGTAATTATTGATGTTATGTTAGCTATAAATTATGCACTTACTGATACCTTTAGGACTATATCGCAGGAATTTGTTACTTCTTCAGTTGACTATGGAAAATCTTTCTTGACTGAAACATTTAAAGGATTGGTAGATGAAGCTACAGGATCAGATACGATTGTTTTGGCTATAGTTTACTTAATAGCTGGATTTATTAACTTATGGCTAATTATTTTCTATATGATTAGGGATTTAGGCATATCTTTCTTAGTTATTTTAGCCCCATTTATGGTTTGCTTATTGCCTTATAGAATGGATTTACTAGTATCTTGGTTGAAAGAAATGGCAAGCAATATATTTACGCAATCTATACAGGCATTAATATTTACAATTGTATTAGCAATAGTAGCAGGTTTATCTGAAGCAAGTGATTTATACTCTCAAATATTTGCACTAGTAGCATTTGCTATGTTTATTCCTTTGACTGCTACTATAAAAAAAATGATAGGTTTAGAAGGTAACGTAGGAGCTGCTAATAGTAGAGCTGGTTTGGGTGCAGCTGTTATGACAATTGCGTTAGCTGGTAAGACAATAAGCGGAATTCAGAATCAAGCAGGAATGCTACATTCTAGTAATGAGAGAATAAAGGATTTAAAAACAGAAAGAGATAACTTTGAGAAAAGAGAAAGTTTCGGTTCACCTCTTCCAAACCATAATAGTAATTTGAATTATAGGAGCACAGATTATTCTTCGAATATTGCTGCTATGGGTGGCTTTGAAGATATTAATAGTGATGTTGGAATGGGTATGGCTATGGCTTCTATGTATGGAGGTAATAAAAAGAATCAATCATTTAATAATGTTGATACTAGGAATATACCACGAGATAAAAATGTTATTCAAGGTGAAATTAATGCTAGACGTAAGGAAAGAAATAAAGCCTTATTTAGTAATGCAGTATCAATGTTGGGTTCTGGAGTAATGGCGATAGGTGCATCAGGTCTAGGGCCAATGGGAGCATTTGCAGGAGCTAACGTAGGAGCTAATATTGGTAAGATGGCTGGTGATGGAGTTGGAACAATAGCCAATAGTGCTGCTTCTTATTTATCTGAAAAAGGACAAGATGCAATGTTCGGAGAAGGAATTAGGCCTGATTTAGTATCACTTACACAAGGTAATAAGAATTGGGATCTCGATAATGCATGGGGAAATGTAGTTAATATGAACAAAAATAGAAAAGAAAATTGGGAAAAGATTAAATCAGATATGAAATTTTCCCCTTTAAATTTTGCAAATAGAGATGAAAAACAGCAGAGGGATTTTGAATTACAAAAGCAAGCTCGTCAAGATGAAATGACAGGATTATCTGGGGAACCTTTTAGAGATACAGAGTATTATGAGAATGAAAAAGATAGTATAATGCAAACTCAAAAATACATTAGACAAGGGGATTTCGCTAAAGCAAGTAGATATAGGCTACGTACATCTGCACCAACTTGTAATTTGGAGGGAGTTAAGAATTTAGAAAAAGATAGTTTGAATAATGAAGCACTAAATAATAAAGGAATGTTATATACAGACCAAAATTCAAGTATATTATTCACACAAGATAGTGAAACAGGAGAGAGAGAAATATTAGCAACATTTGAAGGAAATCCAAGCTTAAGTAATCCAACTATGGAAGAAATATTTTTTAATGAAACTGAAGATATTGTAATTGATGATGAACAAAGAGATAGTTATAGAGAGCAAGCAGTAAATGTAGCAATACAAAAGTATGGGTTTGATAGTATAGCAGATAAAAATAATGAACATTATAATGATGCTAAGTCACTTATACAAAATGAAATTAATAATCAAATAAATCAGCATGTATCTAGAGTTCAAAACTTAAGAAAAAATACAGGCAGTCAAACTATGGTTATTAATGGAACTGTAGATTATCAAAATATATCAACTTCTTCTAATCTAGCATCTCAGCCTATAGGAGATATAAATATAGATATACCTGAAAATATAGAAAGTCCATATTCACAAAATATATATAGTAACATAGAAGTGAGTAAGGTTAATCTTCTTAACAAGCAAATGGAATTATTACAGCAACAACAGTATACTCAAGGACTACAAGAAGGAATTGACTCAATGAATAACCAACAATTAAATTCAAGTGATTATGACTTAATTTTGTAAGAGGTTGAATTGGGATTTTTAATATCCGCCATTGATTTTTTTAAAAACTTAGTTGTTGCAAAAAGAAAGGTAGTAAATGGAGAAGAGATAAAAGTCAATTATGTAAAGATTATTAGAAAAGCTTTAGGCAAATACATAGTATGGGCTTTTATTATAATATTACTATTTGGTACGATTTTGTATAGTATTACTTTTGCAGTAAATGAGACTTGGGAGTATCTAACGAAACTAACAAATAGTACAGATATTGATGTTATATATGATAAGCTAGCAAATATGACAGAAGAAGAAAGATTAGCATTTGAAGAAACTATTGCTTTTGTTACTTCAGAAAAAATAATGAAATATATAGATAAAGAAAGAGCAAGTGTACCATCTGAAATATATGCAACAAAGACAATTAATGATGATGGAAATATATCAACCGAGCAAATATCAGTAGATATTAGTGCATTATCTTCACAGTATATACTTCCATGGCAACTAATAGGAGCTATGGATATAATAACATTTAATGGAATGGATAATGATAATACTAAGGTATTAGATGCATCTAATTATGCTATATCACAATTTAATTGGGCAACTGATACAACTCGTGATGAAACAAAGTATTGGAAAACATGGGATGTTGTCACTAAAGTAGATCCTAAGAAGGGAGCATCAGTTGTAAGTGATGGTGAAGATGATGCAGAAGAACATTTTTATCAAGTAAAAACACCTCTAGGATTACTAGATAGTGTTAACACTTGTTTTGGATTATATCAGTATGAAATTAAACAAGATGTAGTACTTGTAGATGAACCATATAGTGCAAGGCAATTAGTTGAAAAGAAACTTATAAAAACTAAAAAAGTACTTGATCATACGGAAACTGTACATCATTCAGATGGTACAACTTCTACAAAAAAACACTATAGGACAGTAAAATATTATAAATCAACATATACTAAAACACGAAATACATTAATTGAAGATCAGATGGTTGGTCCTACATTTACTTTTAATCCAACGAAATTTATACAGTTTTTAAATGCATCTGAATATACGGTAGATGATTTAGATTTACTAAAATTATGCCTTGAATCTATGCCAAACACTAATAATATATTGGATATGCTAGATAGAATTATTGAGGGTGATTATGGAGATTTAGATTTTGGAGCTATAGGTGGTATATCTGGCGCAGGAAGAATACCTCTTTTCCATCAATGGGATACTAGATGGGGTGGTGATGCCTATGGTAGTAGTGGTACTATTGCTACTAGTGGATGTGGCCCAACTTCTGCTGCAATGGTTATTACTGGGCTTCAAGGAGATATATCAAAGCTTGATAAAAATAATGATGGTATCTGTGATCCTAGAGAAGCTGCTACATATTCAGTGTCTCATGGATATAGAGTTGAAGGAGTAGGAACTAGCTGGGACTATTTTGCTGATATAGGAAAAACCGCAGGATTGAACGTTAGACAATATGATGTATCTCAATATAAAAAAGTATATGAAGAATTAAAAAAAGGAAATGTAGTTATAGCATCAATGGGGCCTGGTCACTTTACAAGTCAAGGTCACTTTATAGTACTATCACATGTATTAGAAGATGGAAAAATAAAGGTTAATGATCCAAATAAAGAAATATGTAGTACTACACCATGGGACTTTGAATCAGTAATTGTTGCTGAAGCTAGACAATTTTGGGCATTTGATAATCCTAATCGAAAGTCAAGTGATTTTATTGCAACAGGATATACTGCTGCAGCAGATGAATGTGCTGGTGGACTTGGAATAACTGCTAATGGAACACAAGTTATAGGTAAAGATTTAAGACATAGATATATTGCTGTAGATACAAAAGTAATACCAATGAATAGTATAGTATACATTGAAGTGCCAGCGAACGTCCGGTATCAGACTATGCCTGATGGAGAAATAATAGATATGAATGGATACTACACAGCAGTTGACACAGGTAGTGCTATTAAAGGTAATAAAATTGATATATATTTTGGTACTGGTGCAGGATATAAAGAACTATGTTTTGCATTTGGTAGGCAGACAGTACAGATCTATTTAAAGTAAATAATAGGAGGAATAGAATAGTTATCAAAAAATACTCAAACATAATCAAATATTATACAATATAATTGAGGTGATTATGTTTTGAATAAAAATTATAAACCTAAAGAATTTGCAGAACTTTTAAATGTATCAGTATTAACCTTACAAAGATGGGATAATTCTGGGAAGTTAAAAGCATATAGAACTCCAACAAATAGAAGATATTATACTTATGAACAATATCAAAATTATATGGGAATAACAAGTTCAAGTAAAAAAGTAGTTATTTATACAAGAGTTTCAACCTCTAATCAAAAAGATGATTTAAAAAATCAAGTAGAGTTTCTTAGACAATATGCAAATGGAATCATAGTCGATACCATTATAGAAGATTATGGGAGTGGATTGAATTATAATAGAAAACAATGGAATAAACTTATAGATGAATGTATGACTAATGAAATAGGAACAATAATTATTACACATAAAGATAGGTTTATTCGATTTGGATTTGACTGGTTTGAAAGATTTCTTAATAAATTTGGAGTGAAGTTTATTATAGTAAATAATGAATCTTTATCTACACAAGAAGAATTAGTTCAAGATATAATTTCAATATTACACGTTTTTAGTTGTAGAATTTATGGTCTGAGAAAATATAAGAAAAAAATCAAGGAGGATATAGAGGTTGAAAAGAGCATACAAAACAGAAATAAAGCCAACAAAAAAGCATATAGAAAAGATTAATCAATCTATTGGAATATGTAGATGGTTATACAATTCATATTTAGCTAAAAATAAAGAATTATATGAGCAGTACAATCAAGGATTGATACCAAAAGAAAAGGCATTTATGTCAGCTAATGATTTTGATAAATATATTAATAACGAAATTAAGATATTAGATAACTTTAAATGGATAAATAATTGTGGTTCTAAAGCCAGGAAGAAAGCTATTCAAAATGCTGAAACTGCATATAAAAGATTTTTTAAAGGGCAAAGTAAATTTCCTAGATTTAAAAAGAAAAATAAATCAGATGTAAAATTGTATTTTCCTAAAAATAATAAAGGAGATTGGAAAGTAGATAGACATAGAATAATGATTCCTACTTTAAAGAATGTTAGATTAAAAGAATATGGTTATATTCCTGTTGGAGCTAAAGTTATTAATGGAACAGTATCTAAAAAAGCAAATAGATATTATGTATCAGTTATTATTGATACAGATACTCCTATTGTTCAAAATATTAATCAAGGCATAGGCATTGATTTAGGCTTAAAAGATTTTGCAATATGTTCTGATGGTAATACTTATAAAAATATAAATAAAACACAAAAGATAAGAAAATTAGAGAAAAAATTAAAAAGAGAGCAAAAAAGACTCTCAAGAAAATATGAATTTTTAAAAAAGAGAGGAGGTACTGCTACTAAATCTAATATAAATAAACAAATAGTCAAAGTACAAATACTTCATCAAATACTTGCTAATATAAGAACTGATTATATTAATAAAACAATTTCTTCAATAATAAAGCAAAAACCAAGTTTTATAACTATTGAAGATTTAGCAGTTTCAAATATGATGAAGAATAAATATTTAGCTAAGGCTGTATCACAACAAAAGTTCTATGAATTTAGAAATAAATTAACTAATAAATGTCATGTTTTAGGTATTGAAGTAAGAATTGTAGATAGATTTTACCCTTCAAGTAAATTGTGTCACTGCTGTGGTCAAATCAAAAAAATTTAAAACTAAAAGATAGAATTTACAAATGTGATTGTGGTTATATTGAAAATAGAGATTATAATGCAAGTCTTAATTTAAGAGATTGTTTAACTTACAAAATAGCACAATAAAGTTATTGTAAGTATGTACGGATGGCTAGTTCGGAATTTACGACTGTGGAGTATCATATCAAATGCGAGTAGCTTTTATGGCAAAAGCAGATACGTTGAAACAGTAATATTCTTGCAATGTTTATATTTGATTACATTTTAAGTAGCAGAGAATATGAAGAAAAATAAAGTTAGAATTATAATTTTAGGTATAGTCATTATCTATGCTATCTTATATATTTCAATAAAAATTAAGAATAATACTAAACCAGAGATAAGTAGCTATGAACATCATCTAAAAGTAAATGAGTTTACTTCTAAGGAGGAAGGAAAAGAGCTTGAAGATAATGATATGCATAATGGAAGTGGTACAAATAGCTTATTTGTAGAAAATAAACAAGCTTTGCTACAAATTCTTAATACTGATGAAATGTTGATTATTAGCAATAAAATAGAGTCAGGAATTGAATATATAAATAAATTATGCGAATTAAATTCAAATGAATCTCAATTTGATAAGGAAGAGTATTTTAATGAGAATGCTGAATACATAGATAGTATATTGGGAATAAAGGATTTAACAAACTTCTCTGAATTCTTTAATAAAATTTCTTCTATTAATCAAGATGATACTATTGTGAAGATATCTATCGATGATAATTCAGTTAATGGAGAAGAAGATAGCTTTTATGTAACAGTAACAACATCTAAAGGTACTGAGTTGAAGTTCAATATAATGCTTAATATAGATGATACTAATACTGATAACAGTAAATTGAATTGGAGTTAAATAAAATTAAAGCTGCCATGTTGATTAATAAACAGCGTGGCAGTAACTCTATATAAAGGAATGATGAAATTGAAAAATAAAAATTTATTTATAGGGTTATTGATATTGATAGGTATTTCTGGTGTATTTATGCTTAATTTAGTATTTAATAAAAGCAGTAATAATGCTGAAGCAGAAATGTCATCAATAGAAGAACTTAATCATAACATTATATTTAATAATTCAGATGAACTTTTTAATATAATAGAGGATGCAGATACTAATACTACTATATTGTTAGAATTATCTAATACTATAAGATATATAAATATAATTTTACAAGATATGCCTAAAGCTAATAGTGTAAATGAATACTATGATATAAATAAAGAGGCAATATCAAACATATATGGGTTAAATACAGTAGAGGAATTTACAGATTTCTATAATTTAATAGAGCCTCTTCAAATTTTAAAAAAATATGAGATTGTTTCAGGATCTATAAAAAATACTGCATCTAAATATAATATAACAATTAAATTGCAAGGTGAAGAAGAGGTTTCGATTCCAATCCTTATAAATATAAAAGATGCTAGCAATCATGTTGATTCTAGTCATTGGAACAAGAGGTAGATTATGGTTGAAAAGAAGAGTGAACGTATTATATTTATTATACTGCTTATTATGATTATTTTCGTTTTCTTCTTTACTATTATAAATATTACAAATAGAAAGAAAGAAGAAAATAAATATGATCTTAGCAGATTAACATTAGAATATAATAAAAATAATCAATTAAATTTAAAGCAAACTTTGGATAAGGTTGTAGAGAAAAATAGAAAAGAAGCACAAGTCCAGGAGAAAATTGTTATTGATGTTACTGATGATAAGGTACTAGAACAGCTATTCATTGATATAGATACATTGGTTAATAATCATGAATATTCTAAGCTATTGGAGTATTATAATAAACAATACATAGATGAATTTCAAATAACAGAAGAGCAATTACAAGATAAGTTTAAATTTGACTATCCAATATCATCTACTCTGAATATAAAAAGAGATAAATGCACAGAAGATAGAGTAATAGTTACAGCTAGGATGTTAGATGACCATGGCAGAGAGAGAATATATGATTTTACTGTATTTAATGATGGAAGTATAGCTGATCTACCACTATATAAGGAAGTAGAATTAAATAAAGTTACTGAGAGAGATGATGTTACTTATACTTTAAAAAAGAAGTATATAACTAGACTAGGTTCAATATTTTTATTAAATGTAGATAACAAATCAGAATGTTTAGTGGATATACAGGACATAAAAGGTACCCAAGGTAGCTCATTTAAATATGACCACGAATTAATAAATGGTAACATATATTCATATCAAATTACGCCTGAGAGGAGTAAGGACTTAATAATAAAAATATTTAATCAAGAGAAACCAGATGATATTATCATAACTAATAAAAAATATGATGGTACAATCGAAAATTTTAGCATATTAGCCAAAAAAGAAGAGGTATACAATTAAGGATACTTCTTCTCTTTTATAAGGGGAGTATGGGTTAAGTTTAAAAAAAGTGTTTAACAAGTCATTAATAGCAGTAATTATACCAATTAGCAAGGAGCATTCAAGGATATTTATTACAATTAGAGTACATTTTCGATTTTTTTACCTTTTAGGAGATTAACTATTATATATATAAAATATGTTATCAATAATACAATGAATAATTTTAATATAGTAAACATTTTAAGCTCCTTTCTGCTATCTTTAACTAGTTTTTTTAAAAAAATAATGTTATTATTTTAAATATATTATAGCATAGATGGTTAAACAAAACAAATATATTTTATTTTTGTTGCGAAAAATATTATAATGGTAATATAAGTGCTAAGGAGGGGAAGGCTAATATGAGAAAAATATATAAGTATATACTTATTTTTCTTTTAGCAAATATAGTTGTTAATTTTAACTTAAACCTAAATGTTTATGCAAAAAATAAAGAGAAAACGAAGTTAGAACAACAATTAGAGCAACAAGAGGATAAACTAGACCATGATATGGGGGATTTTGCAACTAATGATGATGAAATTATAATGGGTACAGTAGAATCTATAAAGAATTCTGAATACAATGGATTTAATGTAGAAAATAAAATAAATAGCATGACCAACTTTTTAAAGAATATAGTTATAAAGAGTAGATCTACAGTTATTATTTTATATGGATTATTTGTAATCTTAATTAGTATCTACATTGCAACAATAGGAAGTAGAAGTATTAACAAGCGTAGACATGGAATACTTCTTCTTATAGGAAATACATTATTATTTTTATTTTTTATCAATTTACCACTTATAATAATATACTTCTCTGTAATGAAAGAATATTCAAGCGGTATATCCTTCTATAGTAGAATTATAGGATTTACAAATTTTTTAAGGTCCAATAGTCTTATTATTAGTGCTTTACTTGGATATTTAGGGATAAGTAAATTAATAGTTAGCAAAAACGATTTACCTAATAGACAACAAGGGCAATACTTATTTAAAGCAGCAATAGTGATTTTAATTGTACTAAACATTGTTCCATATGCAATTACATTTATAATTTAAAAATGAAAAAGTACTTTGATTTATTAAAAAGATGTAGTTTCAGTTAAATATGAATTAAGAAAATATTATTAATAAGAGATGATAAATGTAATCAAAGGGGGAGTTTTTTGTGAACAATTTGAAGCTTGCAGTTAATAGTAGAATAGAAGTACTAAAGAACGAAAATATATATAAGGCTCTAATCATAGATACAGAAGAAGACAATATAAAGATAAATATTCCTGTATATAATGATGAAGATTTGATGCTTTCCAGAGGTGATACAATAAAAATTAATTTGTATTCAGAAGAAGGAAAATGTTATAGCTATAATTGTGATGTATTATCACATGGTAAAGATAATAATGTTATATATTATAGATTAAGTATGCCATATAATGTGAAAAATATTCAAAGAAGAGATTTCTTTAGAGTAAGTCTTTTAGGCGATATAGAATACATAAATACTATTAATATGACAGAAGAAGAGATATCTAAAATGCCATATTCAATCGGAAGTATGATTGATTTAAGTGGCAGCGGATTAAAAGTAAAAGTAAAAGAAGACTTGAAGAAGGGAGATCATGTATTAATAAAGCTCAAATTAACTAATACATGCATAATAGTTAAAAGTGAAATTGTTAGGGTAGAATCTACAGAAGATAATCAAAGATTGTATGGGATAAATTTATTGATATATCACCAAAAGAATCAGATCTGATAATAAGAGTGTAAATGGAAAAATGAAAATGTCCTAAAAGTTGAAAATAACTATGTACATATTTGTACTAAATTTGTTATTCACTTACATCGCCCCCTTATAAGGGGGCGATGTAAGTGAATAACAACTTAATAGGACAAATAAATATTTTAAAGATTATGAATATAAAACCAAACTATTCAGAATTAGCAAGACAATATAATATTGATAGAAGAACTGTAAAGAAATATTATGAAGGATATGATGGGAAATCTAAAACTAGAAATAAAAGTAGTAAGCTTGATAAATATTATAATCAAATAGTAGAAAAACTTAGTATTAATGGAATAACAATTAGAGGCGTATATGAATACTTTGTTGATCGAAATTATGATATTGGGACTTATTCAAATTTTAATAAATACATTAAAAAGAATAATTTAAAACCAAAGAAAAAGATCCGCGGGCATGCCCGTTTCGAGACGCCACCTGGTAAACAGGCTCAAGTAGATTGGAAAGAAAATTTAAAGTTAATTTCAAAGAATGGAGAAGAATTTATAATTAATGTTTTTAGCTATAAACTTGGAAATTCACGATACTGCTATTTTGAATATCGAAAGAATAAACTACAACAAGATTTGTTTGAATGCTTAATATCTGCATTTAAATTTTGTGGAGGAGTCCCTAAAGAAATACTTTTTGATAATATGAGAACTGCTGCTGATTTCTCCAAAGATGGAAGGAAAGTAAATAACAAATTACAAGCATTTGCCGACGACTTTGGATTTAAAGTCAGACTATGTCAACCAAGACATGCTTATACAAAAGGAAAGGTTGAATCAGCTAATAAGTTTATTGAATGGTTATTAGCATACAATTATGAATTTGAAACTGAAGATGATCTTATTAGATTAATAAACAAAATCAATTCTAAGGTAAATTCATTGCCTAATCAAACAACGAATATACCACCGTTGTTACTTTTTTAAAAAGAAAAGGAGTACCTATCTCCTTTACCTAGTAAATTTATTATAGATTCATATATGAACTATGAAATGAAATGCAAAGTGCATAAAGATTCTTTAATAAATTATTGCGGAAATAAATACTCTGTCCCACCTAAATATATAGGTAAAACCGTAACTGTTAAGTGTCCAAACCAAAAGTTACATGTCTATTTTAACACAGAGTTAATCACAATTCATCAATTGAGTAAAAAAAATACAAATTATAAACTTGAAGATTATAAGGAATTATTGAAAAATTCTATTCCTAATACTGACGATTTAGAAAAGTTAGCATTGGAAAATCTGAAATACTTTGATAATTTCTTATAAAATTGGGAGGAAAATCTGTAATGAATAATTATGTAAAACTTCTAAACAACTTAGAAGAATTAAAGTTGAATAATATGAAGGCAAATATTGATAAATATATTGATGCTATTAATTCAGGTTCGAAAAGCATTGTAGATGCATTGTATGAGCTTAGTAATCTTGAAATTGATGCCCTTGAAGAAAGAGCTATGTCTGCATGTGTAAAAACAGCAAATTTCCCATTTCTAAAAGAAATTGAAGATTTTGATTTTAATTTTCAACCTAGTGTAAATAAGAAACAAATTCTTGATTTAGCTACTTTAAGATTTATAGATAATACTGAAAATATACTTTTTGTTGGAACTCCGGGTGTTGGTAAAACTCACCTGGCTACCGCAATCGGAATAAAATGTGCACAACATAGATATTCAACATACTTCATTTCTTTTCAAGAATTAATAAGTCAACTAAAAAAATCATTAGCTGAAAACAGGCTGGAAACAAGACTTAAACATTTTTCAAAATACAAAATATTGATAATTGATGAAATAGGATATTTGCCAATAGATAATGATTCTGCAAACTTATTTTTTCAGTTAATATCTAAGCGATATGAAAAGCATTGTACAATAATAACAACAAATACCAACTTTTCTAAATGGTCTGAAATATTTGGAGCTCCTGCTATAGCTAATGCTATTCTTGATAGATTATTACATCATTCTCATATTGTATCAATAAAGGGGCCTTCATATAGAATACAATCTAAATTACAATATTTAGATACCGAAGCGAAAGCTATTTAAAGGATTCTTTTTGTACATTTTTATTTTCCACTTTTTATACAATTTAATATTGACATTTACACCTGCGATTGCGAAGCAAATAATTGATGATGGAAAGACACCAATAATGCCTTATA
>ERZ810019.52-NODE-52-length-46297-cov-8.81794_pt1 | contig 46297 bp, 48 predicted proteins | sample MGYA00520494_ERZ810019 | MGnify/ENA primary metagenome ERZ810019 (study PRJEB31588, sample SAMN03398862) | human gut metagenome | study: EMG produced TPA metagenomics assembly of the PRJNA231909 data set (A prospective, longitudinal analysis of the... | reverse complement strand
AATCAAACCTCGCTATAAATTTAATATCTATAGCGAGGCTGCATTTTTTTACCTATTGTCAAGTGTTTTTTATTAAATTTTCTATATTTTCTTAAGTTGACGACATTGCCCGTCCGCAAACTTAGCTGTTACATAAGGTGCTCTTGGCTTTCTCTTATAGATAGCATCTACCTGTTCTTGATTTGGTTCTCCATTCTCCCAAAAATCCTTATAACGTATAAATAAATCCTTATATTCAGAATTGTCTTTTTTACTTAGGAAATCTTTATAATAAAAACTTTGAGCTGAAATATGATTTATCATATAATCATACATTAAGAAATATTTATTACTTAATTCATTTATATCATTCCAATCTCCAAATGATTTGTCAACTTCTCTGTAAGTCATAGGCGCAAAACCTCTATCACCCGAAGATGGGAAGAACGGTAGTACGTGTATACCTCCTATTGCATCACTTATATGTTCATCTAATACATAGCTTAATTCTTTTAAATTTTTCCCTAAAGAATCTGCATAAGTAATTAACATGATCTTATTTTCAAATTTTTTCATAAAGTAATCCCCCTTTCTTTAGTTTCTAAATTCGTTTACATGAATTAGTATATATAATATTATTTTTCTTGTCAGTAATTCAGACACCATATAAATCAATGTAGCCTTCAAAATAATTTATTACAAAATAAAAAATATATTTTTTATTTTGATTCAAAAAAAATTTGTTTAGAATAAAAATATTCTAAACAAATTTTCTCTTAAATAATCGTTTACCTATGCTTTCAATAATGTACATTACAGGCATCTGCGTAGTCATATCATTCATGTTATGCTTGAGATAAGGAACGTAATATGAAATGTTATAATCTGAAATTTTAGCCAATGTACAATTTGTTTTATTGGTAATACTTATAACTTTACAATTTAAAGATTTTAGAGTATTAACGATTCTAATTGTTTGATCTATTTCCCCTGAAACTGATAAAGCTATTACGGTACATTTTTCAAAAACATTTCCTTCAATTTGAAAGTATGGATCATCAATTGCTAAACTAAACTTTCCTGTACCAGATAAATATCTTGCACCATATCTACATAATACTCCTGAAGTTCCCAGACCAACCCACAAAGTTCCATTAGAGTTTTCAATTATATTTACTATGTTTTCTATACTTTTCTGAAATTCTACTTCTTTATATTTTTTAAGACTATCGATGATTTCATCTAAGTCATCTTCTATATCTATATCCTTTTGGTCATCTAAATAAAGCTTAAATTTAACTTTAAATTCAGAATAACCATCACATTTCACTTTTTTGCAAAATCTCAATACAGTTGTGGTTGAAACATGTGCATTATTTGCTAAATCCTTTATTGTCATTTTTAGTACTTCATGTGAATTTTGTATTATATAATTATACACCGAAAGTTCTAAATCGTTTAAACTTTGAATCTTTTCATAGTCAAACATAGCCTTATCACCTCTAATACTTGCATTTATTACTAATCTATCATATAAGATTCTTCAAGGCAAGGATAATACTTCCATATTAAAAGATAATAGCTCCATGATTAAAAATTTATAAATTCAAAAAATCTCTAGATTTTTTATGTGTTTTTCTATATTAAACCATATATCTTATATGGGAGGTGAAATTTATGGAATTTATAAAATTCATGTGTTTTTTTCTTCTAAACCATATATCTTAATTGAGAGAAAAAATTTAAAGGAGGAATTTATTATGGCAGTAAACAAAATCATCGATTCAACATCACTAAGCATTGAGGTGCAAAATGGGACAGATAAAGCCGGGGACGCCACATTTACAAAGAAGACTTTTTCTAATGTAAGAAATGATGCAGATCCAGAAGGAGTATATGCTGTGGCTTCAGCTATTAAAGACATTATGGAAACACAAACTCGTGAGGTCTTTGTTAATGTAAGCTCAATCCTTAATAACAATTAACAATTGTCAATTTTATAAGCAAATAAATATTTATGAAAGAGGTGTAGTTTTATGGAATATATTTTAGCAATGACATTTACAACTGAAGGCGGGAAAAATACAACTTTAAGCATAAACGGAGTTAAAAGTGATATAACTCCTGCTGATGCAAACAGTCTTATGGATTTAATAATTTCTAAAAATATCTTTTTAGTTGATGCTGGTGCACTTATCGGAAAAGATAGTGCTAAGTTTACTGAAAGAAAAGTTACTAAATTTGATGTAGCTTAAAAAAAATTACCTCTGGGGTGCCCCAGAGGTAATTTTTTTATAAAAGCTTTTCTAAATTATTAACTAATTCTCCTATTGCATCAACATATTCCTGGACTATTCTATTGGCTATTTCATCTACTAAATTTTCATTATAAATATGTGATGTAGAATTTCTATCTTCTAACAAACTAATCCAAACTTTATCATTGGATATTAAGTTATTTACATATGCCTTTTTATATATTGTACGTGGAAATGAATTTTCAAGAGTCACACCTAAATATTTCATAAATTCCCTAAGTGTTTTATGCGTAAGTTCATATGTGAATTCAAATCTTTGAATTAAGCTATCTCTTATTATATCATCCTTGCCATCATATAACTTACTTACTTCTAAAAGCCTATCATAAGCTTTTTTTAAGTTCATATATTTAAAATCAATGTTTCTCATAGATAACAATCCCCTCTTTTTCAACTTGATCTACAAATATTTTATCATGTATATCTTTCATATCAGAAAAATCAAACTCTAACAAAGTGCTGGTATTCATTTCAATATCCTCAATAAATTCTACTATTGAAGTATCACAATATATAGCTAAATCTATATCACTTTTAATTGAATTATCTCCTCGTGCTCTAGATCCAAAAAGAATGACTTTTTTTATTTTATCATGTTTGCGAGATATATCTATTATTTCTTCAACTATTTTTTTATCTAAATCCAAATTCATCACTCCACTAATGAAAATCATCTTCTTCTAAATAATCAAAATATAACTTTATCTAATTTTGTACTACTCGCCTCTGGGGTGCCCCAGAGGTAATTTTTATTCAAATATATCTTTTAAATTAATTTTAAGTTCTGGAAATACTGAACTTACATAAATATCATCACTGTTTAATACTTTTGGAGTTCTATATGCACCATCTTTTAATACATACTGAGTAATCATTCCGCTCTGTTCAACTATATTGTATTCAAGTACTCCAAACCTTTGATATATATTTGCTTTTATAAAATAATCATGATCTGAATATTCAGGAGATACAACCTCAAATACTATTTTAGGTGCTGATGTAAAACTCTCTCCTTTTTTACTAGCATCATCACACATTACAAACACATCTGGTAAAAATTTATATACTTCCCCTTCGTTTCTAAATATAACTTCTATCTGTTCAGAATATGGACTGCATTTACTACCTTTAAAAAAGTTATATAGCATTGAACTTATTCCCATAACAATTCTATTATGAGACATTGATATTCTTGAACTAAATAATATCTGACCATTATAATATTCTGCCTTGCCATCATAATTTGCTTGTATTTTATCAAACTCATCTAATGATATAAATATATTATTTTGAACATGCACAAAAATCACCTGCTCCCTAATATCTATTACTTTAAAATCTCTTCATTTGTAATAGTTAATCCATCAAATACTTTACTTATATAATATTCACTTGTTGAAGGCTTAAAGGCTCCATCTACTAAATTATATTGAATCATTTCACCTGTCTGCTCAACTATAACATACTCTAAAACTCCATATCTTTGATATATCTGAAGTTTTGTTATATAATCATGACCTGAATAATTAGGAGAAACAACTTCAAATATTACCTTTGGTGGTGATATAAAGCTTTCACCGATTTTTTCTGCATCCTCACACATTATAAATACATCTGGAAATACATTTATAGTATCTTTATCATTATGAAATTTCAATTCTATCTGCTCAGTATATACTTTACATTTACTATTAACTAAATAACTCATAAGCTTAAACTGGATATTGTTTACTATTTCATTATGTTTAACAGATGTTTTTGAATGAAGAATAATATCACCATTTATAAATTCTATATTATATTTATATTTATACTGTAACTTTTCATATTCTTCTATAGTAAACATTTTATCTTGTTCTAAATGCAAATATATCAGCTCCTATCCACAACAAATTTTCTATTAAATGTATTTTTATCCAATATAATTTTCTATTTTAAAATTTCTTTATTTCTAATACCTGCAAATGCCTGTGAAAATTATCATACTTTTTCATATTAAAATTATTCCATCTTTCTTAATTTCTTCAATATGAGATAATTTATCGTAATTCAAGATAAATTTTTTCTTCTGATATATTTAAAAATATCTGTAAAAAGCATAATTCTGTTTTGCAGATTTTTATTATCCTTTCACGTGCCAATTTTCTTTGATAATAATCATGTGTATATCTATTTCTGATTTTAACTATACTTTGAAGTTTTTTTAAATCCTGCTTAGAAATAAATCCAAAATCACTAGATAATTCTATAATTTCAGGCCCTGATTTATTAGGAATGTAATTTTCAGTTGTCACAAGATATGTTTCACACATATCTATTATAAATTCACAAAAAGAATTAAAATATGAAATCATAGCTTCGTCTATAATGTCATCGGTTCCATCAGGGTTTCTTTTAATACATTCTTTTATCTTAAGCAGAAAAACCTTGCTTTCAGAAAACTTTGATTCCAATTTTTCTTTCTTATATTTATAATAAACCATTTTTTATGTCCTCCAGTTCCTTTAGATTTTCATTTCTAATAACCTCTAATGGTTCTCTATCTCTTTTAAATGCAGAATATCCAAGCAAATAGTCTAAATACTTTTCTTCATCAAATATTATTTTATCATTACTCATAAGTAAAAGCTCACTAAATGGATAATTAAAATCATGTATAAAAGTATAATGAATATTATCATGTTTAAAATATTCTGGTAGAATGCCATCTAAATAATCTTCAATTTCAAATTCATCATTGAAATCCAATTCTTTTTTTAAAAGTATCATGACATCAATATCACTTCTATTCTTATCAAAACATTCCTCATGGTAACTTCCAAATGTCCCTATAGCTAAAACATTATTTAAATATTCTTTATTCAATGGGCAGTCTTTTATCATTATTTTTTCCATTTAATATTTCTCCCTAAAATAAAATTCTATATAATTTTTTCCTAGCTTATACTTTAATTATAACCTAAAAACAAATGGGAATTTAACATTTATTATTCTAAAATTTCTTTATATACTTCAAAAATTTTTTTATCGACTTTATCAAATTCAGGAATATATATTTGTATTATTTTATTGACTAATTCATTTGCCATTTCATGGCTATAAATATGTGTACAGTCATTTCTATCTCTCAGCATTTTAAGCCATATCTCTTCATCAATAAAATCAAAACAATAATATGCACCTTTAATTATTTCTCTTGGTGATCCACTTAATCCACTTGAATTTCCTTCAAATTTTAATAGTTCTTTTAAAATCTTCCAACCTAATTCAAATTGTATAAAGAATTTATCAATTATCCCGCTTATTATAAATTCGTTATTTATATCTTCCTTATGTGCTCTTTTTAATACCTGCAAATGACTGTGAAAATTATCATACTTTTTCATATAAAACTATTCCATCCTTCTTAATTTCTTCAATAAGTTCTTCTGATATATATTGGGAATTCATATTAATAACATCAATATGAAGAAGTGACCATAATTCTTCATCCAATTTAATTTTTAAACTATCAAAATCATTACATCCATAAACTGCTATATCAATATCACTTTTTTCTCTATTGTCCCCTCTTGCTCTTGAACCAAACAAAACAACTCTGCTCACTTGAAATTCTTTTGCAAAATCAATTATCTGATTATATACTTCTTTCATATGTCTATTTCCATGTGTAATTTCTAATATGGTGAAATTTTCATTTTTCTTAATATTTTCATCTTCATTTAGCATAAATTTTCACCTCACTCATTATACAAATATATAATAATTATAACCTAAATTTATACTTCTTAAAACAAAATAACCTCCACTTCTTTGATTATATATCTTAATTGCCAGAAAAAATTTATCTATACTATGATATACTTATTTTGATATTTGTTACAATAGAATGCATGAAAGATAATGAATGTAAAGGAGATAGACCATTGCAAGGAAGATGTTATTATTGCAATAAAGAATTAACAGAAAGAACAATAAAAAGACATATAAAGAATTGTCCTAATATAAAAGAAATAATAAGTGATGAAATAATTGCTAATAAAAAAACTAGAAATCAATTCATCATATCTATGAAAGATAAATATAATAAAAATACATATTGTATTTATTTATCAATAGATGAAAATCTTCAATTGCAACATTTGGATAAATTCATAAAAGATATATGGGTTGAATGTTGTGATCACTTAAGTTCATTTTATATATAATGAAATAAGATATGATGATAATAGTAACGAGTTATATCAAATGAATGTAAAATTAAAAGAAGTCTTATCTGTAGGACAAAAATTTGAATATGAATATGATTTTGGAGATACTACTTATATTATTTTAGAGGTTGTAGATAAAATTGAAGTAAGCAATAATCATAGCCAAATTGAAATACTTGCCAGAAATAATGAAATTCATTATACCTGCAGTAAATGTGGAGAAAAAGCACAATATTATCAATATGAAACAAATAATTTTCTGTGTGAAAAGTGTGCTGATAAATTAGATGAAAGAAGATGACGAATTTGATTTTTGGGATAATGGCCAATGTGATTATGATAAAGTTAGTAATAACTTAATTGATAAATTATTAAGCTATGCTGCTTCTTCTGATGGCAAGATCACAGAAGATGATATAGCAAATATTTTAGACGATTAACCTGTTCAGAGGTATGATAAAAGCTTATGGAATATTAAGTTATGACGATACTATCATGCTTCTTAAAAAATATGTTGATAATTTTGATGAAATAGATGCTATTACAATATTAAAAGAAAATGAAAAATATTATTTAGAAGAATATGATGTAATTGAAGAAGATTACATTTTAGGTAAAAACGAAAAAGAAACAAAGTTATTTGTTAATTTTGACATAGATGATTATGAAGAGATTTTATCAGAAATAGATAATAAAATGGAATATTCATATATAAGCAAAGAAAAACTTCTTTAATATTAACTCCCATATACATTCCCACCTTAGTATTATTATATCTTCCTCAGCTTTAGGTATATTATAGCCTATATTTACTCTTCTTAAAACATTAAAACTTTAGGATGTTTATAATTAATAAATATTGCTATATAATATAAATATAATAAATTGGCAATTATTCTTATAAAAAATTTGAATCCAAAAGTATTTCATATGGAGGGAATTTTAATGAATCTACCACATAATATAAATTCATATTATACAGAAACACAATTTGAGGAAATTCAATCTAAATTTGATGGAAAAGCTGAATATGAAAATGGTGAAATCGTATTATCTTCTAATACATCAATTAAACATAATTCTATAAAAGGAAATATTCTCGCTTCATTAATTATGTATTTTAAAGGAAGTAAATGTAAACCATATGATGAACAAATAGAAGTTATATTCAAAAATGAATCTGAACTCCATAAATATAAACCTGATGTTTTTGTTATGTGTGATAATCCTGAAAAGCAAGGTGAAAGCTTTATATCTCCTCCTAAAATCGTATTTGAAATAGTTTCTAGAAGTACTGCTAATCATGATTATATTACCAAACTTTATGTGTACCAAAAATTTGGAGTACTTGAATACAACATAGTTGAACAAAATGGTTTTATTGTCCAATACTCCCTAATAGATGAACAATATGAAATAACAAATACTTTTAAAAGTGGAGATGTATATAAAAGCAGTATTTTTGAAGATCTGACTATAGATTTAAAGGATATATTTGAAGAATGATCATTAAAAAATCACCTTAGAGGTAATCTCTTTGGTGACTTTTAGTTATGCAATAACTATTTTATTATAAAATCAGGTTCATCAACTTCTGGACAATTTTCATAAATATTGAAAGGATCTATATCTAAGCATTTACTTTCATCATAGTTTCCCTCTAAATCCCACGCTAAAGTACCATTTAATACTGTACAAGAACTCTTAAATATATTTATATCCTGTAATTTAGTAAATATGCCTTTTTTAATATCTTCACTTGCATCATATAATTTTATACTGCCATCATCAAAATAAACATACACTTTAAAATCATCTGTAGGTATAACCTGTATAACCTCTGGCATATATTCCATTCTTTCTCACTCCTTATGTTAATGGTGCTATTCTATATAAAGCTTCATGATTTCTTGCTAATTCCCAGTTCTGCATCAGCTCATCCTTATGAATTTCGGCCCATGCTAATATTAATTTTAACTGCCTTTTAGGGAAATATCCTTTTAATATTTTGACATTAATAATATCAACCAATACCTTATTCCCATTATATTCAGCATGGAAATGTGGTGGCACATGATCATTATAATTTATTGTAACTCGTATTCCAAAAAATAAACTTATTTCTGGCATTATAATATCTCCTTCTTAAGGTAATTTATTTATTAATTATATTATAGCCCATTTATATTTATCTTAAAAGAAATAAAACCTTCATTTTGATACATACTATTTAAAGTATATCCTTACGATAGAATTTATTCTGCTATCTTATATTTTAAACAACAAAAGAAGGAGATCTTTTATGATAAAAAAAATTTTAATATATTTTTTGTTATTTGTAATTATATTAATTCCAGGATGTAATAATCAAAATACAGTTAAATCTGAAAACCTAAAAATTAAAGAAGTAAATGAAAATATATACTCAATAAATTATGATAACTTTAAAGATTTAAATTTAGAAAAAGATAATATAATTCTTAAAATAAATGCAGAAAATCTAGAATCAAAATTACCAATATACATAGATAAAAATAGATATTATCTTCCCTTAAATGAAATCATAGATAAGCTTAATGGTGAGATTAAAAAAAGTGAACATACTTTATATTTAAATATGGATAATATGACTTATTCTATTAATACATTAGATAATGCTGTAAAATGCCCGAATGATGAATTTACACTAAAGCAAAATTTATTAACTAATGATAACAAAATATACTATATTAGTTTTTCTGATTTTGCACATATGCTTAACTTATATACTAGATGGGATAAAGACAATAAAATTATTAATTGCAGAATGACTTCTAATGAAATTCTAGACAATTCCAATTCTATCAATACTGAAATAAAAGATAATTATATAACAGAAAATAAAAATAACACAATATCAGAAAATAAATCACAAACTGCTCTAATAAGATTAGAAGACATCTGTGCCACAGGGCAAAATTATTCTAAAGACTATTTTGAAAATCTCCGTATAATAGGCAGCTATTTAAATGATAAAAATATTCCTTACCATATAGCATGGATTCCAAGATACATAAATCCTATTTTAAACATTGATAATGATCCATTAAGTAAAAATACATTTGAACTTGCAGAAATGGTTTATACATTAGATTATTTAAAAAGTCATAATGGCATAATAGGACTTCATGGATATACTCATCAATTTGGTGAGTTTGAATCAGGTACTGGATTTGAATTTGGAAGATATGAACCATCAACTAAAGTGTTTAGAGAAAAAATAGAGAAGGCAATTGAAACTGCAAAGTATTTAGATATACCAATAGATTTTTTTGAAGCACCGCATTATGAAATAACTCCAGAGCAAAATAAAATTGCTGAAGAATATTTTAAGATACTCTATTATCCTTTTAATGATTATGGCATAGATAAAGCAGATTTAACAAAGCCACAGATAAGTCCGTATAATGGTACTTCATTATACATATCTACTCCTCTGGATTATATTGCTGAAGGCAGAGAAGAAGAGTCCTTAGAACGAATCAAAAATTCAAGTATAGAAAATATGGGAAGCGTATTTTTTCATCCTGCATTGGATAATAGATTTATTGCTTTGAGTGAAGATGAAAATAGGAGTCCTGTTTATAGTTATGGTGGGGATTCTTTTTTGAAAAGACTGGTTGAGATACTTGAGGGAAAGAGGTATAGGTTTGCTCAAGTGGATGAACCTTAAAATAAGAGTCCACTAATTCTGCTCACATTATATTAAATACCTCAGGGGTACCCCTGAGGTATTTAATAAATTTTTATTTTAATATTCCAGCATTCTTTATAAATTCTATCAAATTTTCCTTACTTAGAAATGTTTTTAGTACAAATGCATATGCACATGAAAATGCAAAAGAAACTATTGCCCAAAACAAAATAAAGTAATCTATATATTTTATTTTTTCATATTTCAGCTCATATATTTCTTGATATAACATTACACTACAGATTATAATTGAAAAATACATATAAAGAAATGTTCTATCATTCGATGCCCATATAGTTGGTGAAAATCCCATTGCTATACGTGAGGCAAAACCTAGCGATAATACATATATACATAATAGTCCCTTAAAGCTATTTTTAAAACAAATATATATGCAAAATATAAAACTTAATCCTGAAATAGTTAAAATAGATAATGGTACTATTTTAGTGATTCCATATTGTGTTATGCAATTTACTGGATTATAAATATTGGGTGCAATTTTAGCTAATGCAAATCCAAATATTCCAAATACAATATTACATACTATTGGAACACCACTTATCATTCTTATGTATTTATTTTTTTCTTTAAGAGATGTTAAAATAAATAATAAAACTCCCGCAATCATAAATACTACATTAGGTTCAAATATAAATTTAGCCAATGATGATGAATATCCCATTAAGAATTTTTGTATAAACGATAAATGTGCAAACTCTGGAAACCATGTTGCAGTTTCTGATATATTACGAGATGCATTTCCTGGACATGTTAATATAAAAAACAAACTTAAAATGCATACAATACTTTGTATAATCATGTAAATATTAGTTTTCTTTTTTATCATTAAATATATAGTTATTGGCACATATATAGCTAATAAAATTGCACACATTTGCTCTACATTAATAGCATATATTAATGCAATAATAGATAAAATATATTCATACCATTTTATATTTTCATTTTTTAAAATCTTTTTAACAATTATTAAAGAGTATAATCCCAATGACAACGGCCATGTATAATTTATTGTTGTTGCAGCCCATCCTGCTGTACTCATATCTTTAAATGGATATGCAAGTACTAATGCTACAATAATCCAATTATATCTTCTTGCATTTTTCCCTACTAATAATTTTGAAATTGAAACTGCTAATAACATAAGGCTTGCAATATTAAGCACTTTCCAGAATACTGCTCCAAACTTCATTACTATTACTAATACTGATTCTACTATAACTCTTGATGGCCATGTATTGTATCTATCTATAACTCATGGAAAAAGTTTATTTTCATTTAATACTTTTACAAAAAATAAATCATCTCCATAATTTAACTTGATTATGCAATGTATAACAGCTAACATTATTAATAAAATTATAAATGGTGCGTTATTTGTATAATGGTCTTTTTTTCACTTCCATATATATCTTTGCGAGATATTGACCTAAAATACCTATACCAAATAGCTGTACACCACTAACAAAGAAAATAATACACACTAATGATGGTCATCCAGCTACTGGATCTCCAAATATTAATTAATTTATAAAAGCATTTAGCAAAAAATTAGCGAACTAGTGGTTCTCCCTTTCTATCAATTCTTCTAGTAGCAATACAATCATAATCTTCAGTTTTAAGGCTATTATACATTTCAAGTAATAATTTAGGAGGATCTTAAATCTGCATCCATAACTGCAATATAATCTCCTGTAGAGTTCTCTAACCCTGCATATAATGCTGCTTCTTTTCCAAAATTCCTGCTTAATGATATATACTTTACTCTTTTATCATTACTATAACTTGTCTATTTCTTTGTAAAAAACGTCGTTTCTAATTTTCAAAGAACTAGTAATTCTCTGAAAATGTTAGACTATTTTTTCATAACAATTTAACGGAGAATCTTATTTTTTTATTTTAATTTTTCAACTGATTCAATTAAATATCTTTGTTTCTTAAATATTAAATTTAATATTAAATTCAAATATTTAATAATTACAGTTAATATAACAAATAATCCACAAAATCCAAGTGAGCTTAATCCCATTATAGGTGCCCATCCTTCGACTGGTTTCTTGTTACTAAAATAAACTACAAAAACATAAATACCTGATATTATTGTTACTGCAATCATAATTAATGAAAATATTAATGACAATCTATATGCCAAATTAGTAAATAATATAAATGAATCAATTGCAACTTCTTTTCTTGTATTATTAACTTCAGTATCAAACTTTTCACTTCTAATTATATTTTCATATTCTATTGATGTAACCTTTAATCCACTTAATATGTATATAGCCTTTCTATATGGCATAGAATTGCTCATAGAGTTAACCCTATTAATTCCCCGTCTTGAAATTATTCTAAAGGTCTCTGTTTTCAATTTATATATATTATTCGAAAACTTGTTAAATATCGCATAGAACAGCTTTGATGTTTTTCTTTTTAAATGTTTAGGTGATGCTGCTACTATATCAAAGCCTTTAAGTGATTCATTATAAACATCCATTATAAGATTTATATCATAATCAATATTTATACTATCAAATTCAAATACAAAATCACCAATTGCAAAATCCACCCCTGCACACATAGCTCTTTCCATTCCTTGATAATAGCTCATATTAATATTAGTTATTACATCTCCTTCAATAGATTTTGCAGTATTTTTTATAATTTTCTCACTATTATCAATAGACCCATCATTAACACATATAATTTCGTATTCCTTGAAATTTTCTTTTAATACTTCATTAATTGCTTTTAAAAACCCTTCTATTTTGTTTTCATTATTATGAACATATACTACTGCAGACACAAAATTTTTTTCCTTACTATTTATCATTATTCTAACACCTCATCCAAATCATATACAGTATTAATTTTACCAGATAATACACTTATAAATTTAGGTTTATTTGAAAATTCTTTTATAACAGTTGGTCTAGAATCATCTATTTCTGATGCTTTTAAAATAGGTTTCATTGAAAATAAAGATTCTACATATTCAAACCCATATTCCTCCTTGAGATATTTATGTGCTAAATGTGACATATATCCCCATGCACTTTTAGGTTTTGCAATACACTCATTACAATTAAACAATTGCTTAGGTGAGCAACATCCATTGCTTAACTTTTGGCATTCAAAAGTAGGTACTACATCAAAACTTGTCTTATGAGGTGTAAAAGTTACTGATGTTAATGAGTGATAACCAGTTTTTCCAAAAGGCATTATTGAAAAAAAAGGTCCATCCATTACAGTTATTCCTGTATTTTTAAGCTTTTCACTTACCTTACACAAAATTATTTCACAAAGTTCATATTTAATTGTAAAAGGTTCATATCCAAGCTTATTTAATATTTGATTTACAGATGCATACGTTGCATTCAATATAAAATCACTTTCTAATATTTCACCATTTTCCATTGTCAAGGAATAGTTTGTTGAGTTTTCTACAATATTTTTTATTCTTGCATTATACCTAATAATAACATTATGGCATTTGGATATTTCTTCCAAAAGATATTTTTTTAAAATTTGTGCATCATATGTATATTCTTTTGTCAAAAAAGCACCATCACACATTCCTTTTTTAAAATATTTATCAGGTGATATATCCTCACACATTATTTCTGCATTTGAACAAAATTTTCTAAATTGTTCTGCATTGCACCATGAATAATTAGCTGAAGTAGCATATACCTGATTAAAAGTAGAATATATACAAAATCCATAATCTTCATTAAATCTATCAAAATAATGAGCTGATTTTACAGCAGTTGATAGTGATCTTGGATAATGATAACCCATATGCACTCTAGCCTGATTTATATATGTTGCTCTTTTAAAAGGCTCTGAATCGTACTCCAATACTACTACTCTTTGTCCGCTTTTTCCACATTTTAATGCTGAATACAATCCATATAGTCCACCACCAATAATTATTTTATCAAAAACCATAATATGCCTCCTATAGCTTCATCTTATTTGTTCGTCAATTTCTTTAATTGTTTCGCTATGCTTTTTACATTTTCTATATCATTTAAATTTTTCATTTCTATAGAAACATAGTTCTTATATTTACATTCATTCAATAATTTGATTAATCTCTCATGTAACCCATTAAACATTATTTTATTAAGATTTGGTTCGCTTATATGTACATGATTAATTAAATCCATATTATCTTTCAAAATTTCAATATCTTCGTGGTTTTCTATTATAGTTCCCAAATCAATATTTACTTTTATGCCTTCACTGTCTATCTCTTTTACAATTTTAAAAGCTTCATTTGTACGATTAATATAATTAGTATTATAAATACTTGGGTTAGGTTCAATTGCTACTACAATATTATTTTCTGCTGCATATTGCCCAATTTCCTTAAAGAAATTAATTCCTAGATAATACTTATCTATCGTATCTATAATTCTATTTTTAGGACACCCAAACACCAAATTATTACAATTAGCTCTTTTAGCAAAATCTATAGCTTTTTTAGTATAACTAATGAGTTCTTTTCTTTCTTCCTCTGTTCCAAAAATTTTTTCTTTTTTTCCATACCATATTGATTGCATAGAAGAAATATTTAAATTATATTTCTCATGCAATAAATTTGAATATTTTTCAATATCATTTAATTTTTCATAAGGACTTTCTTCAAAAATTCTAGTAGGTGCTATTTCTAAGCCATCAAATCCAATTTCATTTAAAAATTTATACATCTCTTCATCTTTACTTTTATCCCATGCTATATTTGAAATTGATATCTTCATAATTATTCTCCTATTTTATCTTTTCTAACTCATTCCAAAATTCTTCTGGAACTTCTATCTCTAACGCCTGTACATTTTCCTCCAATTGCCATGGTGAACTTGCGCCTATTATAGGGAATATATTATTTCTGATACACCATAATATTGCTATATGACTTCCTTTAAATCCATATTTCTCACAAGTATCTATGTATTTATCTATCCTATCTTTATTCTGATTATAAAAATTAATTGTCTTATTATATCCAATTTTTTCACTCTTAGCTATTCTAGAATTTTCAGGTATTCCATTTTTATATTTACCAGTAAGTAATCCTTGGCATATAGGTGAAAAACATAACATCCCAACGCCATTTGATTTACAAAAATCTTGTACCCCATTTGACTGTGCTTTAGTGACAGCAAATGAATAAATGCACTGCTCTAATATTGGCTTTTCCATATTAAGTTTTTCACAAACTCTATGACATTCAGCTAATGCATATGCAGGCCATTCAGAAGTTGCCCAATATCTTATTTTTCCTATATTTATTAAATAATTAAATGTTCTAACAATTTCCTCCATGGGTGTTTCTGGGTCATATCTATGTGCATAATACAAATCAACATAGTCTAATCCTAAATTTTTCAATGAATTTTCAAATGCCCATAAAATATGTTTACGAGACAATCCCCTGTCATAAGGAGTATCACCTATAGGCCATGATCCTTTAGTTGCTATAACATATTCATGTCTATGATACTTTGAAAGTGCTTTCCCAAGCAGCACTTCCGCTTTCCCCATTCCATAATTATTAGATACATCAAAAGAACGTATTCCAAGCTCCCACGCTTTGTCAATTAATTCTTGTGCATATTTCTCGTCATTATTCTCTGTACCAATTGTTAGTGCACTACCAAATGATATTTCTGTTAATTTCAAACCAGAATTACCCATTGTAACATATTTCATTTTCCTCAATCCTTTCTACATTTTTACAAGATGTATACTCATATATAATTGATGTGGGTCTTCTTTTTACTTCAATCATAATTTGAGCTAAATATTCACTCATAATACTAAGGCAAATAAACATCATACAAAATAATATTGATATTACTAATATTATACTAAATCCAATTCTCCATAATCCACTTGAAAGCATTAAACCAATTAAGGACGCTAACACAAATATTCCTGATATAAATACAGTCAATATTGTCTTTCTTAACGGTTCAATAGATATTCCTGTTAAACTATCCAATGCATATTTTAACATTGATTTTAAATTATACTTTGTTTTTCCTGCAAATCTTTTATCTCTATCATAGTATACTACTTCTGTTTTCATTCCAATGTATGGTACAATAACTCTAAAAACACCATTAACTTCTGGAAGGTCTAATAACTTATTTACAGCTTTCCTTGACAGAAGTCTAAAATTTGCTGCATTATTTTCCAAAGTTAATTTTCCTGAAAACGAATTTAGTACTTTATAAAACAATCCTGCCGTACTTTTTTTAAAAAAACTATCAGTATTTCTTGTCTGCCTTGTTGCAACAACTACATCTGCTCCTTGCTCATATTTTTTTACCATTTCTAAAATAATATGAGGTGGATCTTGTAAATCTGCATCCATTACTATAACAATATCACCTTTAGCTTTTTTTAATCCAGCACTTATACCACCTTCCAGTCCAAAATTCCTTGAAAGATTAATTATAGATATTTCATCTGGGTGCTTCATTTGCATCTCATGCATATTAGCTAATGTATTATCTTTTGATCCATCATTTACTAGCAATATTTCTAATAAATATTCATCAGATAATTTTGACAATTCTCTTAATGTTGTTTCACAATATTCTTTTACCAATGCTTCTTCATTGTACATTGGCGCTATTATTGATATTAATTTTTTCATACATTTTCCCTTTCTTTATTATTATATTATTTAAATGCCCACAACTTCTGCCCCAAGAAATTAATAATAGTGAAAATTCCTTGTGCAAAAATCATTCCTATTTGCTCAAGAATTTTTACTTCAAGATTAATATTAATAGAATTAAATGCTAATTTAACTAACGGTCTTGATACTCCAAATGCAACAAAATAACTAATTATGATTACTATTGAAAATTTAATTATTGATTCTAATATTGGTGCGTTACTTTTAAAGGATATTTTCCTATTCAAAACATAACTTATACACGAACATATTGTAAAGGACATCATACTTGAACCCCAATATCCAAATTCACAGAAATTATATAAACCAAACATAATAGCCATAGACAATATGCAATTAAATCCACCTATAATTAAAAATTTTAAAAATGATAAATTTAAAAATAAATTCATAAAATTTTTCATTCTAATCTTCAACTACATATGAACTCATATCAATTTCTTGTTGTTGTCCAAAGTAGTTTATCCCCTCCTGTGCCATTACTAATTTATATTTCTTATTTTTTTGCAAATTAACAATAAACTTATATGTTTCACCAGGCAAAATATTATGTTGTTGCATAATATATCCACGCTGTACCTCATTATTCTCATCAATTATATGAAGTCTAATGTTATTGTTCTCATTCCAGATGCTTTGTCCCGTATTTAAAACTTCTATTTCTGCCATCATATTGTTGTTTATCTTCACATTTTTAATAATAGAATTGAAACTATTAAATGTTTCTTCGTGTCCTTTTCTAATATTATTTTTATCTTTACCTGTGAACTTTACATATAAACTCTCATTTTCAGATTTTTTATTTTCATATAACAGGCTACTTTTACCAAACATAGATTCTTTAGTTACAGCTAAATAAACCTCTTTTCCATCATCATCCATTCCACTGATGCATATTTCATATTCTTTATTTTTTTTCACATTAAGTTTTTTCAAATTTAATGATAATATTTTTTCATTGTCTAAAGTATTTATACCCACTCTATTTCTATATATTACCTTCTTATTATCACCTTCTTTTATCTCTACTACTACTGAAGCATAATCAGTTAAAGTAGTATCTTCTTTAAAAAACATTATCTCCATTTTTTCTAATTCATAGTCATCACTAAATGTTATCTTCTGTACAACATTACTAGACAAAATTCTAACATCCATTGGCTTATATCCAGTTTTTGTAGTATCAATTATTACTTGAGGTTTTTCTGAATAGTAACACACTAATAAACCAATTATTACAGGTACAATTGTTAACATCCTTAACACTAATAAGCCTCGCTCTATTTCTTTTCCATCTCTTGTAAATTCCATATTCGCTTTTCTTGGAAAATTAATAATAATAAATGCAATAATGCATCCAAAAAATATTGCTGAGAAAAAATGATAATACTTATCAACCCCAAGTGCTACTAACAACTCTCCTAGATTATTAAACTGCCTCGAAGCTGCATCTCTTTCACCAAATATTTTGGCCATAGGCATCCAGTCAATTGAATGCGCATTTAAAATCCATGGATATATTCCTGCATAAATAACAGCTACTGATACTCCACTTATCATCTCTAACAATATGTTTAATTTAAATTTTTCCATATTTTGAATTATTACTATTATAATATAAGGGCACACCAATATATACCAATACCAATAACATCCAATAAACATAAACATAAACTGATATACTACAAATGGAACATATATAGCAAACTTATCTAATTCTTGTTGTGATTTAATCTTTTTTTGATAACAATAAATACAAATTAAAACAAATATAGTTATAAATATAGGGACACCAATCATTCCACTTTCTATAGTTGGAAATTGAACTCTATTTATAGTCATATCTGAAAACTCGCCCATGCATATTTTGTATCCTTCATTATTAATAAATAATAATTTTGAAATTATTAATAGCACTAATCCACTTAAACTATATTGAATAATTTTTAATATTCTTTTTTCTTTTAACAAAATCAATGGTATAAATATAAATATTGCAAATAGTTTTACAGTTATAGCTACACAAAACCATAAAATAAATTTGTTATTATCATTCTTAATATAATAATATATTCCTAATAATGAGAAAAATACACTTACTATATCAACTTGTGCAACCATAACTGAACATATTATTACATTTATTGATGTACAGAATAAAAAAACAGCCCATAAGCTTTTATTACGCTCTATATTAATCTGTCTACAAATTTTGTATATTAAGTATGTACTTCCTGCAACAAATAGAATTATTTCTAGCTTACCCCAAAGCAATAATATACTATGATCAAGAAAATTAATTCCGAAGTTATTCTTTAAAATATACAACGGAAAATTCCATATTGCAAATATGAAAAATATCGGTATCTCATATGTTGGAGCCCATGAGGTAGATTTATTCTCAATGCAATACTGAAAGAAGTCAAATACCCTCCCCTTTGTTATAGATTCAATTAGCATTATTGATTCATCAATAGTAGCTGTAATATCTCCATACAATATAAATACTGTACAAAATAGTATAGTAGTTATTATTATCATCCATTCAAGTTTGCTAGGTTTTTCTGTATCTTTAAATTTGTCTATTATTATTCGAATTTTTTCCTTGCTCATAAATTTCATTTTTTACTCCTTATTTCAGAATTATTTAGTCCTTACGTAATTCTGTAAGCATTAATTTATCTAACTTTTTTAAAGTTAGATATTAATATTTTCATCCATTATATCAAAATATAATTGAAAATAGAAAATCTGACAAAATTGATGTAAACATCACAATTTTTATAAGTAAATCTAAACAATTGAACTTATTTGATGAAGTTCTTGAACTAAATTTCCTTTCTGAAAAGCAATTTACAGTTTTTCTTAGTTTACTTTCAGAGAACTTCAACATGAAAATCTTTATTACTCCATTATTTATTGAACATTATTACTTTAAATTAGGTTTAAATATGGATTATAAATTATCGGATAATTATTATGCAAACATTCCAACTAATTCATTTCAATATCTTTTTCTCATATTTTCTTCACAAAACAAAGAATTTGTGGATTCTTCGAATCTGTACACGATGAATTGTATTTCAACAGATTTAAAGCTGAATTCGAAAAATATATTTCAGATCTATTTTCTGCATTTTTAGGTGATTGAAAATTTGATAGTTATTATAACTTTGGTTTTCTTATTTTAATTCTGCAATAATCTTTCAAAATTTTTTTCTACCATTCTATTATAATATCCTTCTTCTGTTTTTCTCCAAAATAAGTAATTCCCTCTTCAACCATCTGATACTCAAGATATGTTGATTTTGAATTTGGAGCTTGAAAACCATATAAAGTAAAAGTATGCTCTTCCTCTGGCTTTATTTCTATTCCTTCAGGTATATCTATTCTATATCCATAATCATATCCATTCTGAAAAATACATAATCTAATATTTCTTTCTTTTCTCCAAATCTGATTAGTTGTATTTTTTACAGTAATATTTATATTATATTTTTCACCTTTAATAACTTTTTCTGGAGTAGTATCTGAAATTATTTCAGCACTAGGATTTTTTAACTTTCCATAAACCATTAATGGATCAGCCTTCTTTGCCAATGTAGTTATATATCTCTCTGTTCTTTCAAATATCACAACATCAGGCTTAACTTTATCAATGACTTCTCCTTTAATGGAGTCAGACCATACATAATTAAAATTAGATGCATTTTCAGCAAATAACTCAGGTATTTTCCATTTGCCAAAAAAGGAATCTCCATACATAAGTATATTTTTATTTTTTATTGAACCATTATTATAAAATCTATTACCGCCATAACCAAAATTATCATTTATCTGAACACGTTCAAGTAAATTTAATAAATCATTATTTTCTACTTCTGTTGCCTTAGGATTGATTATTTCTGTAGCCATAATATTTTCAGAATCTATCAACGAAATATCTCCCATCATAGCTGAAAATTCGCCTTTATATGTATATGGAACCTGATTAATATCTGCTACCTTAGTATTAATGATCCCCCAATTATTTAATTCATTTATAACATTCTTATAACCTATATATGCCCCTTCTTCATTCCAATGAGTATCTGTTTTATTATATACTTGTATTCCATTATCTTTTGCTTTTAATAATTCATCCTTAGTATTTATAACTTTTATTGTTGTATTTTCTTTTAAATATTTCTCTACTACATCTATAGGTGTTTCCCTAACTTTAAAATTAGCTCCTTTAATTTCTTCTGGATATATACTAGCTTTACTTGGTGTTAAAACCAAAACATATTCTATTCCTTTTTTAGCTAATGCTTTTTGAATAGCCTCTTGTTCATTTTTTATTTCTAATAATATTTTTTCATCTAATAGATACTCTCCTGAAGCTATCTCTATATTGTTATCATTCGTATAGAATAGCCATCCATCTTTTCCAATATGCACTGAGTTGCTTGGTGATGATTCCATTAAATTATAATTAATCTTAGCATTAATTTTTCCAAAAAACTCTCTAAATCCAATATTATCATTTATCCACGAATTAAATTCTTGTGGAAAATTATGATTAAACTTTCCATCTCCCTCATTTATAAAATTCGGAAATTGAGCTAATGTTCTTTTTTCCGTTTCTGAAACCTTCCCTTGTATTCTATTTACGCACATCATAGGTATTGAAATCATTATTATAAAGCAAAGTATAAATATGATTTTCATTTTTTTTAATTTATTCATAGTTTACACCCTACCTTTCTAAAACTTAAAATAAATAAATGAATTGTATGTAGATGTCATTACACACATTATAGAAATAACAAATATAACAATTAGGTATAAGTTCTTCCCAATAAATTCCAAATAAGTATTTTCAACAGCTTTATATGTATTTTCAAATACTTCTTTTAGTGGGATACTTGCAATTAATGCTAAAATTATTAATGTAATAATTTTAGGTGTCAAATACCAAAATACAGTAAAGCCAGCATTTTTAACAGCTACCAAGCCAAACATCACACCTATATAATTAATCGCATAATTTAAATTTGGAGCTCTAAACAATACCCATCCTAATAAAACAATTAATATTGTATATAATTGTTTTATAAAAACAGGTGATTTTATTTTAATGTTTTTTACTTTTAGTATTTTCTCAATAATTAAGAATAAACCATGCCATAATCCCCATATAATAAAATTCCATGCAGCACCATGCCAAATTCCAGTTACTAAAAATACTACAAATAGATTAAAATACATATTTCCGCTTCTATTCCCACCTAAAGGAATATATACATAATCTCTAAACCATGTTGATAGAGAAATATGCCATCTACGCCAAAATTCTGTGAGATTTTTTGAAATATATGGATAATTAAAATTCTCCATGAATTCAAAGCCAAACATCTTTCCTAATCCTATAGCCATATCACTATATCCACTAAAATCAAAATAGATTTGAATTGTATAACAAATTGCTCCAATCCATGCTATAGCTATACTATTTTCAGTTGGCGACTTTGAGAATATTTGATCAACCACATAACCTATTTGATCTGCTATAATTACTTTTTTAGCTAAACCAATTATAAACCTAGTAACACCATTATAAAATTTATCAATATTACATTCTCTACTATCTATTTGTCCATTTATATCCCTATATCTAGTAATTGGTCCTTGTGATAATTTAGGAAAAAAACTCATATATAATGCTATATTAATAAAATTCTTTTGTACTTGAACCTTTCCCATATATAAATCCAAAGTATAAGACATCCCTTGAAATGTAAAAAATGAAATTCCTAAAGGTAATGCTATATTCATTAAGGCTATATTACTTTTAAATATTCCATTTACTGAAGAAATAAAAAAGTTCATATATTTAAAGTAGAATAATAACCCTAAGTTCAGACTGACTGTTATAGTTAAAACAATTCTATTAATTAGTACATTAAAATTCTTTTTTGAATAACTTATACATAATCCCATTACATAATTTATCATTATTGATGTTAATAGAACCAAAATAAATTTAGGCTTAGCAACCATATAGAATGCCAATGATACGATTAATAAAAAAATATTCCTATACTCAATCTTTAATAAAAAATATCCAGCTAAAACTAATGGTAAAAACAAAAACAAAAATATTATTGATGAAAAGACCATTTATCCTACCCACCTCTTTCCATTAAATACATGGTATATCTTCTTTATAAAATTCCATAGAGATTTAGGAGTCTTTCGTTTGATCTTTTCCTTTACAAGCTTTCTTAAAAGTACATCTGATTCCATTGTATTATTTTGTTTATTGCCTTCTATAGCCATATTCATGGCAGTAATAAGACCATTAAAACTATTACTTCCATAAAGATTGAATGCTGCATTATTCACTTCTCTTAACATATAATTTAAGTTAGTTATTTCTATACTTGCAAATGTATCTACCATTACCCAAGCTGGATAAAAACCTTCTTCTTGTACTACTAACGGATATATTCTTTCTATTGCATGTAATAATGTTCCATCTGTATTATTTGGTTCTTTTGGGAAGTCTGAATATTCCCAGTCCTTTTCAAATAGTAATTTTAATGCTTTAGGTCTAAACCAAAACATAGTTCCAAGTGGTGCGATTGGTTCTTTATTATAATTAATATCACATCTTAAATTCAATTTTTCTGCCAATTTTTTAGTATTTTCATAATTAGTATGCCAGTTCACATCACTAAGTGTTGAATAATATTCTGCGTGGTTTGGAGGTGGTGGAGTAAGTAAACCTAATCTAGGATTCTTTCTAAATGTATCTATGATATTATCAACAAAAATATTATTTTTCAATATATTCTCAAAGCATTTATAAGAGAATGATTCTCCTTTAATTGCAAAATCCAATTGTCCAACTTTCTTATCATGGGCAAAACATACATAATCATAATCCATTATAAAATCTTTTGTTGCTACTAATAATGCACTTACATCTCTTCCCCGATTTTCAATTAAAATAACTTTTAAGTTATTACAATCTAAATTTGAAAATACTTCTAGTATTGCTCTTTTCTTTTCTTCAGTATCAGTTGTAATATATATATCAGTATCCTTAGGCATAGATTTCGCATATCTTAAACAATTATCAATCAAATCAATAAAATAAATATGTAGGACTAAGGCTATCTTTTCATTTTCTACTTTACTTTCTGCATTATTTCTTACAGTACTAGATAGTATGTAATTTAAATGTAAACACTTCTTTATGTCACTTTGATTTTGTACCCTTAAAATATTATCCCAAATTAAATTTACATCATAATTTAAATTATTTTTAATATATTCAAATGCTTCTATTGTCGCTTCACCTGTATTATAATTTATAAAATCATTATAATTATGAAAAAAGCTTCTTCTCTTTATTATTGGACACTTTCTATTTTTAATAAGCTCTAATGGTGACATAATAATAGGACCATATGAATGTTTATATAAATCTGAGGTATCTACATATGTGTCCCATTTATATCCCTTATCTTCAAATGTTTTAGTAAAAATAGCCTCATGAAATCCAACTGCTTCTTCATATCTATTAATCATTGGAATTTCATCCCAATACTTTTTAAACTCTATACTTCTAAGCATCGTATTTCTTACTGTAATAAAATGTGATTGTATATGTAATGGCAGGTAATTATATTTTATAGTGCCAAATGGATCAAAAGGTGCACTATGATGCACTGTTATCCCCCAAAAATCCAAATCTCTTGTATCCATTTCATCGAACATTTCTTTTAACGGATATAATGGCCCCATAATGGTGAAATTCATTAAAATCACTTCATCAAATGTTTCTAACCTATCCCATCCATATAATTCAAGTCCCTCTTTGTAAGCCCAAACATCAAACCCCTTATTTTCACGTACTAAAATGTTAGATGTATACTTTTCTAGCTTATTTCTGCTTTCTGATGTCAATTTTCCATTACATACAATAAGTAATTCAGAAATATTTTTATTTAAATCTTCTAACATATATGGAATATAATCATCTACTATTCCATTATTATCATAGAAAAAATATATAGCTAACCTTTTTATATCTTTTTTACCTTCTAGTATCATATTTTTCCCCTCTACTCTTTACTCTTTCTAAAAAATCTAGTCCATCTCCAAGAACGTGAATTTTCCATTTCAAATATCTTTTTTCGCAAATCCAAAATAATATCATTCAATTCTTCATTTTTCTTTTCAACTATTTGTTGCTGTTGTCTAGAATTATCTAATGCTTCTTCTAATTGTTTATCTAAATTATGGTGATATTCAATTGCCTCTTCTAAATCTTTTGTTCTTTTTTGATACCAATCTAATTCTTTTTGTATTTCATCATTCCTATCTTTTAAATATACATCATTAGCTTGATGATATTTTATTGCTCCCTCTAATTCTTTTACACGATTAATATACCAATTCAAATTTTTTCTTAATTCTTCATTTCCAATAAATATTTGTCCGTCGTTAATTAGCTCATTAACATTTATAGACTTTTTTAAATAGCTATATTTTATTTCAGCTAAACTTTTTTCCATAGTTCCTTTCATTTGATAATTATAAAAATTCATAAAACTTTTACATAGATTAGACTCATCAACTTCTAAATTCAAATGATTAATTATTTCTACTTTAGGTATGAAGCTTTCTAACTCTGGTACCATAAAATATATTGAAGTTATACATTGATATAATATAAAATCTTTAGGCATATTAAAATCAAAAACCCATTCATAATCAATAAATACTGGCTTTTCTAAATTTCCGTTTTCTAATATAATGTTATAAGCTGTACCTTCAAAATTAGAAATTTTCAAACCTTCTTTTCCTTCATATATGCTATAATCACCGAAAATCTCTTCAAACTTCGCATTTCCTTTAAATACACACAGATTATCTTCATCTAACAAAACTAATTTTTTATGGAAATCAACTAATTCTAAAAATTTTTCTTTATCCCCATCATTATAAGCTTTAAGGTACATATCTGCTAAGGATACTCCTTCAATATAATCAAAAATTAATTGTTTTCCTTCCAATTTTACAGGACATACATTTTCTACTGAATAATTGTTTTTGAGAAGCTTTGCATTATCTAATATATTTTTTATATGTTGTATTCCTTCTTCAAATACTGCTTCCTTTACAACCCATTTTTTATAATTATCTTTATATATACTTGTCTTAATTGAAAATTCTTTTCTTCGTAAGTCATTAAACCTCATAAAAATTTTTTTCATATTTATTCGCTCCTTATAGCCTCAATTAAAAAAGAATTTGCTAATACTTTTAGTTCTTCTTGACCAGCCATAGTTTTATAAAATTTTCTTTCATCAAAACACTTTAATCTTTCCAGTGCATAATTAGAATCTATTGGTATATCTGCATCTTCACTTGGTAAATAATCATCACTAAAAATTATTTCTGGCAATTTATAATCAGGGTATGGATAATAGAAATAAGTTGACTTGAATCCATTATTGATAATTAGTTTTTCCAATTGCGATTTAGTAAAAGTTCTTGCACAATCTCTATTTGAATATCCTTCAATTCCCGCAAATACTCTACCTAAATGATCTTCACAACATCCCGCAAAATATTTAAGACCTAACCTGTTTTCTATAGCTATATACAATCTACCATTAGGTTTTAAACATTCCGATATTTTTTTTATAAAGTCATCATACGGTTTATCACTAGATATATAATGCTGAGCATATTCCAATACACCAATCAATGTAATAATATCATATTTTTTTTCAATTTTTATATCTTGAAAATTACCTACTATAATTTCAATATTATTATATTGTTTATTTCTATATGCATTTACCATTGATCGTCTTTTAGATAAATCTATACAATCGATACATTTACATCTTTTGGCTATAGCCCCAGTAAGTGCCCCCATTCCTGCACCAATTTCTAATACTTCGTCATCTTTATTAATTTCCATTGGTTCTACAATATTTTCTCTCTGCTTCAATAATTGATATATTATAATCCAATGATTACTTCTTAAAATCTCATCAGTATAATCGTCTGTATTTTTTACTATCTCAAGAACTTTATTTTCTGCTTCATCCCCTTCACTATAAAGGTCTTCTCCAGAATAATAATCATAATTTAAAGTTACGTTTCCAATTTTCTCCTCCAAGTCAATACACTCCTTATTATCTTTATAAATAATTATATTTTATGTTTTATTACTAATAACTAATATTATTCATAATCAACTTTATCTTTTTATTATCTCCCCATACAGCTGGAGAATCATATTCCCTATCTGGAAAAGCTCCGTATTCTAATTTAATATTAAAATTATTTTCTTTAATAAAGCTTTCTACTTTTTCTGCTAAACTTACAGGCTGTCCGCTACAACAATTAATTATTCCATTTATTTTATCCTGCATAACAGTTGCTGAAATTTGATGTGCTAATTCATCAACTTTTATGAAATCATATTTGTTTTTTCCTGTTGTAAATGGAAAAGTTTCTTTTCCTTCTTCCTCGGCAAGTATTATTTTGGCAAAAATTGAATTATTTTTTTTATCATCTCCATAAATGTAATAAGCTCTAAGCCATTGCAATACAACATCTTTATCTTTTAAATAAAGTTCTGTACTCTTTCTTAATGCATCTTTAGCTATACCATACATACTAATAGGATTTGTAGGCGTATTTTCATCTATTGAACCTTCATAATATCCTACCTCATGCATAGTACCCATTACAGCTAGATGTTTTAATCCACCGTCAACTAGATTTTTTATAAATTCATAGTGCTTTGATAAATATTCCATATGCGCATCAGAATTGTGCACAAATCCATCTTTCCAAGCCATATGTAAAACAACATCTGGGCACTCTAACTCTTTATATATTTCTTTATTCCCTGAAAAAATGTCAGTTTTAATAATCTTAGCTCTACTATCAATTCCATCTACATGTAAATCTGTTGCAATTACTTCTGCTCCATTATTCAATAAAGAAGAAACTACATGTCTTCCAATATATCCACCTGCACCTGTAACCAAAACTTTCTTTTTCATATGCCCCTCCTATACTTGTGCTATAAAAGCATCACAAATTTCTTTTGCTTTACCACTCATCTTTATCTTACCTTTATCTAACCAAATAACTCTATCACACATCTCCGATAAAGTTTTTACATCATGTGATACATAAATTACTGTACTTCCACCACTCATCAATTCCTTCATTCTCTTATAACTCTTTTTCTGAAATGATAAGTCTCCTACTGCTAAAATCTCATCGACAATCAATATATCTGGAATTACAATAGTTGATACTGAAAAAGCTAATCTTGCTACCATACCCGATGAAAAATATTTGACTGGAACATCTTTAAAATCCCAAAGTTCTGCAAAATCAAATATTTCAACTACTTTTGATGTTATAAAACTTTTACTATATCCTAAAACAGCACCACTTAGATATATATTTTCTAATGCCGATAATTCAAAATCAAAGCCAGTTCCTAATTCAATCATTGGTGCAATAGTTCCATTAATTTCTACACTTCCACTACTTGGTTTCATTATTCCTGCTAACACCTTAAGTAAGGTTGATTTACCTGCACCATTTCCACCTATTATTCCTAATATTTCTCCTTTGTGTACATCAAAAGAGACATCATCTAAGGCTAAAAAAAGTTTGTTTTCTACAACATCATCAACTTTTGCAAATAATCGTTCTTTTAAACTTTTTACTTTTCCACGATTAAGATCAAATTTCATTGTTATATTTTTAGCTTTAATCATTCTAACTTCTCCTTAACTATAGTAAATAAATTTATCTTGTGACTTAACAAATATAAATGCACCTACAATAAATGTACCTATTCCCCATAATGCACAGTATAAAAAAGCTGTTATATCTGGCATTATTCCATTCAATGTTATATCTCTCAAAAAGTTTATAAACACATATAAAGGATTAGCTTTAAATAATGGCAAAAATGCTGTTGGTATAATATCTATAGGATATAATATAGGGGTTGAATACATCCATATAGTTAAAAACACTCCATATAAGTGTTGTGTATCTCTAAAAAATACTTGTAATGCTGATAATATAAATGACATCCCAGATGAAAATAAAATTAAAAATATCATCATAAAAGGTATCAATATTATTCCCCACCAAAGCTTAATTCCCATAAACGAACCCAAAATCAAAAATACAACCATAGATATTACTAAATTAATAGCCGATGATATTACTTTTGAAAACGTAATTATAAATTTAGGGAAATATACCTTTGTAATAAGTCCAAAATTACCTACTATAGAGTTAATTGCTGTATTTGATGCCTCTGAATAAAAATTAAAAACTGTTAATCCAGATAATAAATACATTTTATAGTTATCAACTGCTCTAAACACCTGACTAAATACTATGCTTAGTACTATCATATTGAGCAGTGGGTTTAAGATGCTCCACAATACTCCTAATGCACTTCCTCTATATTTTATTTTAAAATCTCTTTTTACAAGTTGAGATAAGAGAAATCTAAATCTCTTGAGTGATATTATTTTTCTTACTAGATTCACTTTTAATTACTCCCTTCCAATTCATTTGTGTTTCAAATACCTTTTAACAGCATCTTCCCAATTTGGCAACAAAGAGAACCCATTATCTAATAGACTTTTCTTTGATAATTTCGAATTAAGAGGCCTTCTAGCTTTGGTTTTATATTCATCTGATGATACTAAATTTATTTTACACTTAATATTTTTTATTTTTAATGCGAAAGCTGCCAAATCTCCCCATGAACAAAACCCTTCATTAGTAGCATGATAAATACCATACTTTTCACTATTAATCATATTGATTATTAATTTTGATAAGTCTTCACTATATGTTGGACTTCCAATCTGATCACTAACTATAGTCACTTCTCCATTTTTTTCAGCTAATGAGATTATTGTATTAATAAAATTAGTATTTTTCTTTCCAAATAGCCAAGAAGTACGTATTATAAAATATTTTTCTAAATTAGCCTTAACTGCCTTTTCTCCTTCTAATTTAGATTTAGCATAATTACACAATGGGTTTGGTATATCATCTACATCATATTCTCCAACTTTATTTCCATCAAAAATATAATCTGTAGATATATAAACCATTGTTGCTTTAATTAAGTTGCATGCCTTGGCAATATATTCAGTTCCCTTAACATTAATATCAAAGCATTTTTTATATTCTTCTGGTTCTTCTGCTTTATCCACAGCCGTATAAGCGGCACAATGTATAATACATGTAGGCTTTAACTTTTCTATATATTCAATGACTTTCTTTTCAGAAGTTAACTCTAAATCGTCAACATCAATTCCTTTGTTTTCTATTCCTCTATTATTTAATTCTAATAGTATATTAGATCCTAATTGCCCATTAGCACCAGTAACTAAAATCATAATTTTCTCCTTTATAAAATACCTTTTTTAGTAAGCTTAACAATATATTTAAATATACCATCAGGCATAAAAGGTAAAAATATTTCTATAATTATAGATAATCTATGAATTTCTCTATACTTAATCATCATTTTTAAATCTTTAATATTAAATCTATTAAAATACCCTTTTCTTGCTTTTATCCATATTAAGCACTTATCTATGTATGTCTCTAATTCCGTATTATTATTAAATTTTTCTTTTAAAGATTTATATCTTATTAATATATCATTAATTCTTATATTGTAATAACTTTCCTTATCATAAATTCCACTTAATATTCCTGTTTGATTATTACTATGTTGTCTATATCTAACTAAAGGTTTATTAATATACTCTATTTTTCCTTCTAATGCTGCGAAAATCGCGATCCACTGATCATGTATTAAAGTTTTTTCAAATGGAATTGATCTTTGAGCTGTATCTTTTCTTACCATCATTGCACACCCTGTTACAAAATTTGACATCAATAAATCCTTAGCTAGATTGTAACCTCTTTTAAAAACATGTCTTTTTCTTATTTGTGTTATGCTATCTGCTGTTTTTTTGCTGTTCTCATCAATTATAGATAAATCACTACAAACAAGGGTTACATCCTTATTATCAAATTTTTCTACCATTAATTCTATTTTATCTCTTTCCCAGATATCATCTTGATCGCAATATGCGAAATACTCTCCATCACCTATTTTAGTAAGTTCTTCAAAAGCAATATTTGACCCTTTATTTATAGTTCCTCTTATTAACTTATACTCAAAGTTAGTTATATATTTTTTTAACAGCTCCTCATTTACTGATTCTTCAGGGCAATCATCATATACCAACAAATCCAAATTGTTATAACTTTGTTCATTTAACGAAACGATCTGTTCTATAAGCCATTTTTCATTAGGCTTATAAACAGCTAATAAAATTGATACTAGTGGTTTATCTATTTGCATACATTTGCTCATAGTAATTTTGATACTCTCCACTAATAATATTTTCCCACCAAGCTTTATTATCCAAATACCACTTAATAGTCTTTTTAATTCCTTCATCAAATGTTGTCGTTGGTAACCAGCCAAGTTCATTATGAATCTTAGTAGGATCAATAGCATATCTCATATCATGCCCTTTTCTATCTGAAACATATTTAATTAAATCCTCTGACTTACCTAATTCTCTTAAAACTGTTTTAACAACTTCTAAATTACTTCTTTCATTATGTCCGCCAATGTTATATACTTCTCCAACTTTACCTTTATGAATGATTAAATCAATTGCTCTGCAGTGATCTTCAACATAAAGCCAGTCTCTAACATTTTCGCCTGTTCCATACACTGGAAGTTCCTTATCATTCAAAGCATTTGCTATCATTAAAGGTATCAATTTTTCTGGAAAATGATATGGTCCATAGTTATTAGAGCATCTTGAAATTGTTACAGGTAATCCATATGTTCTATAATATGCTCCTACTAAAAGATCAGCAGATGCTTTACTTGAAGAATATGGACTTGACGTATGTATTGGAGTCTCTTCTGTAAAGAAAAGATCTAGTCTGTCTAATGGTAAATCTCCATATACTTCATCTGTTGATACTTGATGATATCTCTTTATTCCATATTTTCTACATGCATCCATAAGTACAGCTGTACCTATAATATTAGTTTGTAAGAATATTTCTGGATTTTCTATTGATCTATCAACATGACTTTCAGCCGCAAAATTAACTACCATATCTGGATGCTCTTTTTCAAACATATCATATACAGCATTTCTATCAGCTATATCAATTTTATAAAAAGAAAAGTTAGTATTATCTTTTACGGATGCTAATGTTTCCATATTTCCTGCATATGTTAGACTATCTACTACTATTATTTTATAATCATTATATTTGTTAAGCATATAGTGAACAAAATTACCACCTATGAATCCTGCTCCACCAGTTACAACAATTTTCATATTATTTCTCCTTTGAAATCAAAATTAATTATTACTTATATACAAAAGTACAATCGCTGTCCTTCAAAAGTGGTGCTTTTTTATCCTTTTCTGAAAGAATAGGATTATCTATTCCCCACTCAATACCAATTTCCGGATCATCAAACTTAATACTTCTATCACTTTCATGATTGTAATAATTATCTGTCTTATAAACAAATTCTACATCATCACTTAGAGTCACAAATCCATGTCCAAATCCTCTTGGAATAAATAACTGCTTTTTATTTTCTTCTGAAAGTTCAACTGCAACCCACTGCTTATATGTTGGTGAGCCTTTTCTTAAATCTACTGCCACATCCAAAACTGCTCCACGCACAACTCTTACAAGCTTAGCTTGTGCATGTTCACCATTTTGAAAGTGTATTCCTCGAAGGATACCTTTTCCCTTTGAATAAGATTGATTATCCTGTACAAAGTCACAAGCTATCTCTGGAGTCTTTCTAGCAGAGTATGTTTCCATAAACCATCCTCTTTCATCATTAAAAACCTGTGGTTCAACTATATATACACCATCTAATTTTGTCTTAATTAAATTCATAACACACCTCTATTTTAATTGACATTATTCATTGTCAATTATGCATTTAATATATAACCTTTCCTTCAGCAACATTCTTTAAGTGCTGACCATACGGACTTTTTCCATAAGCATTTGCACTTTCAAGTAATGTTTCTTTATCTATCCATCCATTTTTGTATGAAATTTCTTCCAAACAAGATATTTTTAGTCCTTGTCTATTTTCTATAACCCTTACATATTCAGAAGCTTCTGATAAACTATCCACAGTTCCTGTATCAAGCCATCCATATCCACGACCTAATGTAAGTACATCTAATCTTCCTTCTTCTAAATAAACCTTATTTAAATCAGTTATTTCGAGTTCTCCTCTTGCTGAAGGTTTTAAACTCTTAGCATATTCACATACTTTATTATCATAAAAATAAAGCCCTGTAACAGCATAATTTGACTTTGGATTTTCTGGTTTTTCTTCAAGTGATATTACTTTTCCATCTTTATCAAATTCGACTACTCCAAATCTTTCAGGGTCTTCAACGTAATAACCAAATACAGTTGCTCTTCCTTCATTTTCAACTGCTCTCTTTAACTGCTTTGTAAGTCCATTTCCATGGAATATATTATCTCCAAGAATCATAGCACAGTTATCATCATCTATAAACTCTTCTCCTATTATAAATGCTTGTGCTAGTCCGTCTGGTGAAGGTTGAACCTTATATGATAAATTAATTCCATATCTTGATCCATCACCTAATAGTCTTTCAAAGTTAGGTAGATCTTGTGGTGTAGATATTATTAATATATCTCTTATTCCGGCAAGCATCAATGTAGATAATGGATAATATATCATTGGCTTATCATATATAGGCAATAATTGTTTTGACGTTACCATAGTTAATGGATAAAGTCTTGTGCCACTACCACCTGCAAGTATTATACCCTTAGTCAAAATATCTCACTTCTTTCATAATCTATTTTTATACAATTCTTTCTCTATTTTAACATATTTCATTATATAAATAAACTAATATTGCTTATTCACTCATATTTAATAAATTTTTAAGATTATCTTCTACAATGTAAATTGCATATCTATTTACAAACATTTTATATACACGTACAATTAATCTAAGATTCAATTTATAATATATGTAAATTAAAATATATTAGGAGATTTTTAATTATGAAAAAAATACTTTTTGCAGCATCAACTTTATCTCACATAGAAAACTTTCATATTCCATACTTAAAATATTTCAAAGATAATGATTTTGAAGTACATATTATGGGAAAAGGAAATAATAAATCACCTATACCTTATGTAGATAAAGTTATTCCCGTAAATTTTGAAAAAAATATGTTTTCTTTAAAAAACTTCATTAGTGCATTTAAAATTTCTAAACTTATTAAAAAAGAAAAATATTCTACTATAAGCACACATACAATATTAGCTTCATTTTTCACTCGCTTAGGTATAATGCTTTCATTAAAAAAGCACCCTTTAGTAATTAATACGGTTCATGGATATTTATTTGATGAAAATAGTAATTTTATAAAAAAAGTAATTATGATTCTAGCCGAAAAATTTGTTCGTCCAGTAACAGATACTATTTTAGTAATGAATTCAACTGATTATGAAATTGCCAAAAAGTATAATCTATATAAGAAGAATTTGTATTCAATAAATGGTATGGGAATAAATGCATCAAAGTTTCCTTTTTCTACAGAAGAAAACAAATCATATTTAAGAGAAAAATATAATATCCCCAAAGATGATTTTTTATTAATTTATGTGGCTGAATTTTCTAAAAGAAAAAATCAAAAATTTCTAATCGAAAGTTTGAAAGGCTTAATTAGTGAAGGATATAATAATGTAAAACTGCTTTTGCTTGGTGATGGGGTTCTTTTAGATGATATGAAACAGTATTCAAAAACTTTAGGCATTGAAGATAATATTATCTTTAAAGGATATATAAAAGAAGTATGTAATTATTATCAAATTTCAGATATCTGCGTTTCTTCCAGCAGAATTGAAGGATTACCTTTTAATATAATGGAAGCTATGTCTACTGGCCTTCCTGTAATAGCATCTAAAATAAAAGGCCATATAGACTTAGTGAATCCCGGAGAAAACGGATTTCTATATGAATATAATAATATTAATGAATTTTCTAACCATGTGAAATTATTATATAATGATAGAAATTTATTAAATAATATGAAAATTTCTAGTCATGACTTATCAAAAAATTATTCTTTGGAATCTGTGTTTCCTGAGATTACTAGAATAATGATGAATGAGATTAAGGAAATATAATTTACAAAATCTAAATACACCTTTACAATTAATATTATAAAATCGTCAAAGGAGGCTGAATTCAAGAGATGATAAAAGAAAATCAGACATTATTAAACAGAATAAATGCTTTAAGCGATATTTTAATTTTATTTATCTCAATATCTTTAGCGTATTTTATTCGTTTTTTCATTCTTAATCCTGCTCCTGGTGTTGCTTATATAGACTTACATAAATATCTGCAATTTACACTTATAATAATACCAATAAATATTATAATATATTACTTTTTACATCTTTATGATTCTTTTAGAACAAAATCATTTTCAAAAGAGCTTTCAAACATTGTTAAAGCAAATACTATATTGATTATTGCTTTGCTTTCTATACTATTTACTGTTAAGCTGGTGCATTTATCTAGATTAGTATTAGTTATATTTTATTTTATAAATATAACCCTAATTTCAGTTAAAAGATATACACTTAGAAAAGTCTTATGGAATATACGATCAAAAGGTTTAAATCTAAAACATGTTATTATAATTGGATCAGGCCAAACTGCAAAGGAATATCTTAACATAATAAAAAATAATAAAGAATATGGATACAACTATGTTGGGTATGTTTCTAATAATCTTGATTTTGATGGTGAAAATCTTGGAACTTATTGCGACTTATTAGATATTTTATTAAAACAGAAACCAGATGAGGTTATTTGTGCACTAGATGTTGAAGATGCCAAATATCTAGAAGATATTGTATCTGCATGCGAAAAAAGTGGTACAAAGATTTCTATAGTACCTTTTTGTTATAAATACATACCAAGTCAGCCATACATAGATGTAATTGGACACATGCCATTAATTAATATTAGAAGAATTCCTTTAGACAATTTAGGAAATGCTTTTTTAAAGAGAACTTTAGATATATTCGGGTCATTATTTTTAATTTTAATTACTAGTCCAATTATGTTATTTACAGCAATAGCAATTAAGTTAACTTCTCCAGGCCCAATAATATTCAAGCAGACTCGTGTTGGCTTAAATAAAAATCCTTTTGTTATGTACAAGTTCAGATCAATGAGAATTAATTCTGAATCTAATACAGCATGGAGCACAAATGTTGATCATAGGAAAACTAAGTTTGGTTCATTTATAAGAAAGTTTTCCATAGATGAGCTTCCACAATTTTTTAATGTATTAAAAGGAGATATGAGTTTAGTTGGTCCAAGACCTGAGCTGCCACATTTTGTTGATACATTTAAAGATGAAATTCCTTTATATATGGTTAAGCATCAAGTTAAGCCTGGTATAACAGGGCTTGCTCAGGTTAATGGTTATAGAGGAGATACATCAATAAAAAAACGTATTGAATATGACATTTATTATATTGAAAATTGGAGCATTTTTATGGAAATAAATATTTTGTTTAAAACTGTGTTTAAAGGCATTAAGAATAATGAAAAGCTAGAGCTTACGCATAAAGAAATATCACAAGATAAAACCATTAAAAAATAGAATTTTTCTAATGATCAATTTTCAATGAGGAATATTGATCATTGAAAACTGATAATCAGCTCTAAAGATAGAAATTATTTCGTGTAAGTAAACTCCAAAAATGTAATAAAATATAGTATTTGCTACTTTTTTTGCTTCTGAAATGTTTTTACTTGATAATTTTAGGGGCTTCTGGGGTGTTAGTCATAATTTAATACTAATATTTGCTAATATAGTTTCATTAAGTTAAAATTATAAATGGTTGTTATTGTGATTATATCAGCTTATTAATGATAAATTTTTATCTTTTACTTTAACTAATGAAAGGAATGATACATACTGTGGAAGAAAAATTTAAAAAAGAAAATCTACAAAAGAATTTGAAAAATAGACGCATACAAATGATAGCAATTGGAAGTGCCATTGGTGCTGGATTATTTTATGGTAGTGCAAATGCCATAAATCTAGCAGGTCCATCAATATCTTTAGCTTACTTAATTGGCGGAATTTTTATTCTTTTTATTATGAGAGCTCTTGGAGAGCTTGCTGCTGATGATCCAACTTCAGGTTCTTTTAGTGAGTATGCCACTAAATACTTTGGTAAATTTGCAGGATTTTTTACAGGATGGACATATTGGCTTCAATGTACTCTCTCTATTATGGCTGAAATAACTGCAATTGGAATCTACATTCAATTTTGGGCGCCTAACTTTCCAACATGGATAAGTGCATTAATTTGTTTAATTGTACTATTATTCATTAACTTATTAGGGGTTAAATATTATGGAGAATTAGAATTTTGGTTTTCAATAATTAAAGTTATAGCGATTATATGCATGATTATTATGGGACTCTTAATGATATTTTTTGGATTTGCTAATAGCGGACAGCCTATAGGAATATCTAATTTATGGAAAAATAGCGGCTTTTTTCCTAATGGAATAAGTGGCTTTTTATTATCATTTATATTTGTTACTTTTGCCTTTGGAGGTGTAGAGCTTATTGGAATAACTGCTGGCGAAGCTAAGAACCCTAAAGAGTCAATTCCTAAAGCAATAAATAATGTATTTTGGCGTATACTTCTTTTTTATGTTGGCTCAATGTTTGTAATGTTATCAATATATAACTGGAATGAAATCGGCGTAAATGGTAGCCCTTTTGTATTCATATTTGATAAAGTTGGAATTCCTTACGCTGCATCAATTATAAATTTTGTTGTAACAACAGCTGCCTTCTCTTCAATGAATAGTAACTTATACGTTGATGGAAGAATGCTTTATAGTTTATCTTTAAACAATAATGCGCCTAAAATATTTAGTAAGATTAGTAAATCAGGAATTCCTTACATAGGAATCTTATTTAGTACTCTATTGCTAGGCATTGTTGTAATCTTAAATTACATTGTACCTGGAAAAGTTTTTACTTATATTTCTTCACTTACTACATTAGCAATTTTAACTACTTGGTCAACTATACTATTAGCTCAATTAAAGTCTAGGAAAGAAAAGATTAAAGGACAAAAAGAGATTACCTTTAAGATGCCTTTTTATCCCTTTTCATCGTATATTACCCTTATTTATTTAGGAATAATATGTATCGCTTTAACATTATTACCTACAACAAGAATAGCCTTTTTAGTAGCACCAATTTGGGTTATATTCTTATGTATTTTGTATAGATGTGTTGCTAAATCTAAATAAATTTAATACTGGGAATTTTCTGGGCCTCCGGGGTGATAATAGAAAAAAAGAACACAAAATCTTGCAATTTATTAAGATTTTGCGTTCTTTTTGATTTTTAACTGGTAATTTTCTAGATCTCTGGGCGTTAGTCAGGAGTTTGCTACTAACTTGTTTTGGGGCCTCAGAGGTGCTATGGACCTAAGGACCCCTAGAGTGCTAAAGCAATACCTTTCCCTCTTCATATCAAGCTAGATGATACTCTGGTGCCTCATAATAAAAAGATGAATTATAATTATCCATAATCTCCTCAATCCATGAATTATACACTTCAAATAATGTATCAATTATATCTTTATTATTTACATTAATAATTAGTCTTGCATATATTTCTCCAATTTCTCAATAGGTTGGTATTTTATATTTACAACGTGATATTTTATCATAATTGCCTATTTCAATATTATTATTTTTTTATAAGCTCATAACTAATCTTATCTGGATTTTCACAATGAAAAACATCTGCATATTTAGATAATCTATTTATATTTTCTTTTCCAATCTTATTTATTACATATGATTGTTTTTTGCTTAATTTCTCTTGATATTTTTTCTATCATTGAACATACAAAAAATAAATGGTTCATTTCCTTACTCATCATAATAATCACATCCCATGTATTTCAAAGTCTTTAATGATTTTTCTGTGCAAAAACAAATCTGATGCATTGGATAGTTAAACTTTATCATAACCCACAATTTTTTAATGTATTAAAAGGAGATATGAGTTTAGTTGGTCCAAGACCTGAGCTGCCACATTTTGTTGATACATTTAAAGATGAAATTCCTTTATATATGGTTAAGCATCAAGTTAAGCCTGGTATAACAGGGCTTGCTCAGGTTAATGGTTATAGAGGAGATACATCAATAAAAAAACGTATTGAATATGACATTTATTATATTGAAAATTGGAGCATTTTTATGGAAATAAATATTTTGTTTAAAGGTATTAAGAATAATGAAAAACTAGAACTTAAACATAAAGAAATAGATAATACTTCTCATAATCAAATGAAATAAAAGATTTTTTTAATGATCAGTTATCAATGCTCAATTAAAAGCTATAAGATAAATTTTAGGATATATGAAATAAAATTTTTTCATATATCCATTTTTATACTCTAAATTATTAATTAAATAACTTTATTAAGAGTATCTTAAAAATATATAAATAAGATAACTATATAATAGTCAAGCTTTACTCAAAATGCTATAATATAAAATAGTTTAAGTATATTCAATACCTGTAATATAATTACTTATCTTGAATATGCTTCTCAAAAATAAAATATAAGAAATAGGATGTGTTGACTTTGGAAAATTTGAAAAAGTATCTTAAAGAAAACCCCATTGGTTTTTTCTTGCCTATATCTTTTGTGCTAGCTATAGTTCCACTAATAGTTCGTGCAAAAGAAGTTAAATTAGATGAATTTTCTCAAACAATATGGGGTAGTTCTACCCAGTATGAATTATTTTCGCAAAACAAATTTATTTTATTAGCTATATTCACTGTAATTGCAATTTTTATTTCTGTAATCTATTTTAAGTATATTTTTGAAAAGAAAGATAAAATAGTACATATTATATTACTACTTACTATTATATTTTTAATATTATCTCTACTTTCATCTATTTTTTCTCCATATAAACATATAGCATTTTGGGGTGTATATAATAGAGCTGAAGGTTTTATAACAATTGCTTGTTATTTGTTACTATTCATATACTCTATTTATACTTTTAGGAGTACAGATAATTTTAGATTTGTTATAATTCCAATATTAATTGTAGTGTTCATTAATGCATTTTTAGGAATGTTTCAATATGCTGGTCAAGATTTAATTAACACTCAGCTTGGAAAATTAATTTCTATTCCTACTAGTATTGCTGAAAAAACTGGTGGACAACTGAGCTTACTTTATGGCTCTGGAAAACTTTACGGAACATTGTTTCATTATAACTATGTAGGAAGCTTCGTTGCAGTTACTCTTCCACTACTATTTTGTTCAATATTTATTGAAGATGATATCATTTATAAAATAGTGAATTGTATTGGATTTTTAGCCGCACTTTGGTTATTATTTGGTAGTACATCTCGTGGTGGCTTAATAGGTGTATTCGTAAGTATAATTCTTGCCGTTATAATTTTCGGAAAATTAATATTTAAAAATAAAAAGCAATTCTTCATTACTATAGCTTCTATTGCCGTTATTATAGTTGGCCTTAATTTTATGACAGGCGGAAGTGTATTTACAAGAGTTCCTTCACTTTTTAAAGATGCATTCAGCATTTTTAGTAATACAAGCGATGTTAACTACAAAGATTTAGTTCCTGTTAAAGATATAACCAATAAAAATGGAGATGTTCAAGTAGTATTCCAAAATGAAACCTTAAACATTTCATTTGAAGATAACAAATATAAATTCACTGATTCCTCTAATAATAAAATTTCAATATCTAAAGGTGATGATTGTTACTTGTTAGATAACGATAAATTATCTAATGTATCATTCAAACTTTTTAGATCATCTGAAGCAGCTGATAAAATGGATATATTACAATTAGCACCTACAGGTGATAGCAAAAACTCATTCTTATTTAAAGTAAAAGATGATGGAAACATACATTTAGTAAATCCATATAATTTTGAAGATATAAATATAGAATTTCCTGAAACATTTGGCTTTGCAGGAAAAGAAAAATTAGGTTCTGCCAGAGGTTACATTTGGTCAAGATCTATTCCATTACTTAAAGATAATTTAATACTTGGTAAAGGTCCTGATACCTTTGTACTTGAATTCCCTCAAAATGACCTTATAGGCAAATATTACGCTTATGATACACCAAATATGACTGTAGATAAACCTCATAACTTATATCTACAAATAGCATTAAATAATGGCTTAATTGCATTAATTACCTTCCTTGGAATAATGCTAATATACATTGTTGACAGCTTAAAATTATATGCATTAAAGAAAGAGTATGGAACTTCTGAGCTCTTTGGAGCTGCCATATCACTAGGTGTTATAGGATATTTATTAACTGGAGTATTCAACGATTCAGTCATAAGTGTTGCTCCAATATTCTGGATTCTTTTAGGTGTTGGAGTTGCTGTAAATTATATAAACAGAAAAACATTATAATTATCAATTTTCATTTTTCAATTATCAATTAAGGAAAATTTTTGCCTTGCAAAAATTATAAATAAAAAAATCCCCTTTTGGGGATTTTTTTATTTATATTTAATATCAGAAATAGCTCGCTATTTCAAACTTAATTGATCATTGAGCATTGATAATGGCTTACTTAACAAGCGCCCCTCTACTATCAAATTGATACCATGTCTTACCTAAGCATATCCATCCAGTCTTTCTTTCACCGCTAACTAAATCAAAATAATATTGATTTCCGCTTAATGTAATCCATCCTGTAACCATATTACCATCAGCGCCTAAATAATAGCTTTTTCCTTTTGCATCAGTAACCCAGCTATTTTTATATTGATTTCCGTTTACATCATAATATTGCCATTTTCCATTTGTATACTTCCATCCAGTGTTCTTAGCTGAGCCAGTGTTACTAGATGTACCTGTTGTGTTTGATGTAGTATTATTTGATGAAGTTCCATTTGTTGAAAGTCTAGTAACATTTATAACATATGTTCTTTCATTTTCTTGATCTTCATCACTTACTTCTATTTCTATCTTGTTCTTTCCTTCTTTTAAAGATACCTTAGTTTCCCAATCATCTTCATCCTTAACTCTAGTTCCATTAACCTTAACCCTGTCATCATTATCTTCAGGTTCTGCTGCTATTCTAAGAAAGTTTACTTTATTCTCAACTTCTATATTATATTCAGTTGTTTTTTGTTTGAATCCAAGTTTTACAGTATCATAGTTATAAGTTAATGTAATGTCATCTAGATAGATATCATCATCCATGTCGTCATCATCATCATCATCGTCTTTTTCAATTTTTATGCTGTAAGTCTCTTTAAGAGTATCGCCTTCAAAAACCTTTACTTTTAATGTAGTATTGCTTGAGGCTTTTACTTCTTCATCTAAATCTATCTCATCGCTACCCTTATATATCTTATAAGAATATTTACTGTCATCTGTTAAATCAACTTTTGTTATTTTAAGTTTTTTTACACTATCGGATACTTCTCCATAAAGACTTGTAGGAATTTTATCGTCATCATCTAATTTACTTAATTTATAATCACTCTTACAATTACTCTTAGTGTATAATGTTACATTTTTATCTTTATTTGTTTCTACTTCAATACCCTCTAAATATCCACTTCTAGTTGCAGCCTGTACTTCTTGTGCACCTATAGATAATGTTGTAGGAACAACTCCAGAAATTATATTAATAGCTATAGCTAATCCAACTATCTTCCTTAGTCCTTTATTCATATCTTCCCCTCCTAAATTACAACTATCTTTAACATTATATGTAATAATTTACGAATATAACACTTTAAAATAAAGCTGCTTCAGATTAAGATATTCTCTTTATTGAAACAGCTTTATTAATGTTATTTTATCTTATCCATGCTCCACTAGGCCCTAATTTATATCCTTGAACAGTTGTATTCTTAAGCATAGCTCCTGATGCATTTAGATAATAGAATTTTCCATCTTTATCTTTAAACCATCCTGTTTGCATAGCACCAGTACTATCTAAATAGTACCAAGTTCCACCAACATTTTGCCATCCTGTAGTTTTAGCTCCATTTGTACCTAAGTAGTACCATTTAGAGTTATTGAATAACCATCCTGTTGCCATAGAACCATCTGCTTGTAAATAATATGTTTGTCCATAAGTTCTATCATAGAACCAAGTATTCTTTGTAGGCGAACCATTAGCATCATTATAATACCACTTTCCACCTGATTGAACCCATCCAGTCTTTACATTATTATTTGTTGTACCATTATTTGAAGAATTATTATTTGTTGAATTATTACTTGTTGAATTTGATGAAGAACTTGATTCCCTAGTAATATTTAATGTATAGTCCCTCTTATCTCCATCATCATTTTTTATTTTAACAACAATTTCATTTTTTCCTTCTTTTAATGAAATCTTCTTACTTTGCCAATCATCATCATCATCTACTGTAGTACCATCTATTTTTACTGTATAATCATCATCTTCTGGCTCTGCAGTTACTTTAACATAACTTACTTTGTTTTTAACTTTTATATCAAAGCTTGACTTATCTTCATCAAAATCAAAATCTATATCATCACCATCATATTCTAAAGATAAATCATCTAAATAAATATCATCATAATCGTCATCGTCATCATCACCATCTGCTCTTTTTACTTTTATAGTAACTTTAGATTGTTCTTTTCCATCCTTATCTTTACTTATTACATAAAGAGTTTTTGTTTTTCCTTTTTTGATAGAAATATCCTCTTTATTGATATCTTCATCATCATCATCTTTATCAACGACTTCTACTGTATAGTCACTTTTTGCTGTTGCAGTTATTTTAAATTTGCTTGTACTTTCTGATAACTTTATATAATATTTATCTATACTATCCTTGTAGCTTGTCTTTGAAGAATAGTCTGATTTTTTATACATTGTTCCCTTACTAGATTTAATATCTTTGATACCTTCATTATCAGAAGAAGCATATGCTGCTTTTGTACCAAGATTAAATGGTAGTGTTGTTGGTGCTATTGCAGAAAAAGCGCTTACTGTTAACGCAACAGCAACTATTTTAGTGATATTCTTTCTATTCATTATTTCTTTCCTCCCTTTTAATATCTTAATTATAATTCTATCATTGTACAATATTACTGTAAATCTGGATTTTCTTAAATTATCCTTAAAAAATTCCTTCTACCATATTATACAATATTTTTAAATGCTTTTAGTACTTTTTTATAATTTTTCTTGCCAAATATAGCCTTGTGATTGTAAATAATCTTTAGAAACTAAAAAATATTTATTACTTTTAGTAGTATCATTATTTGTTATATCTAGATAATACCAAATCCCATTAACTTTTACTTTATTCCAAACATGTTCTCCACCATTTAATGTTCCTTCAATTATTCTACATTCTAGTCCAGCATATTTCATCATTTTATAGGCAGTCATAGAGTAGCCTTGACATACTGTCTTTGATGTTTTTAATGCTGAATATACATTTATTCTATTGTACACTTCCTCAATATAATTTTCATCTGTTACTGTGTCTGAATTTACCTTTGTAACTCTGTCTAAAAGATCATAATCATATTCATATCTATTTACTAAATAATCATTGATAGCCTTAACTTTCTCATAATCACTCATATTATTTCTAATTATAGAATTAGTAATTGTTTGCAGCTCTGCATCAATATAATCTTCTTCTTCTTTTGTTGTCATAAAATCAGTATTAACTGTAACCTTTATATTCTTTCCATCATCGCTTGATGCACTGTATCTTATTCTACTCCATGATTTGTTTAAATAATCATCCTTTGAGTATGTATTTTGTATTTCTTTAATTAAAGATTCTTTTATATCATCTTTATCTCCAGAATAGATAAACGAATACGTTGGCTCCCTATTTAAAGCACTATTATATACCTCATCATCAATTTCAGATAAGTTGTGATATTTATATGTAACAGCATTAGCGCAGAATGATACTGTTTGAGTTATAGTTAAAGCTGCTAATAATATTTTAAATGATTTTTTCATAGCGAATACCTCCTTAATATATATGTAGATTAAAGGCTTCTTAGTTTAAATCTATTATTGTTAACCAAGAAACCTTTAAAAATTAAAGCATTAAATCTTTTCTTATTTCAAATTATTATTCTATCATTTGTCCTTTTGCATTAAGTATATATCCATCAATTGTAGTGCTTTTTGCCAGGCATATACCCGCTTAACGAAGTATGAGTTTAGCGATATAGCCCGCATTTCTCTTTAGGAAATGCGTTTCTACTCAATCCAATACCCTTTCGAACCAATTCTATATCCATTGATAGTTTCATTACGTGCCATTTCACCAGTGCCTGTAAAGTAATACCACTTTCCATCAGTGTCTTTTACCCATTTATTTGATAACATATATCCTGTCTTATCAAAATAATACCAGCTTCCATCAATGAATCTCCATCCAGTTGTCATATAAGCATTAGTTTGGAAGTAATACCACTTTCCATCAGAATCCTTAAACCATTTATTTCTTAAAGGATTTCCACTGTTGTCAAAGTACTGCCAATTAGTTCCAGTCTTAACCCACTTATTTTTTGCATCTACAATTTTATTAACATATCCAACATACGATAAATTATTTGTTCCTTTATCATAGAATGAAGAATCAGCAATATCTATTCCTGTAGCCATTGTTTTTCCATCGACTATTGTTGCTATTGAATTATTTGTTGATTTATCACTAGTCGATGTAGTATTTGATATTGATGTATTTCCTTCCCTTTTTATATTTATTGTATATTGTCTCTTTTCATCATCTTTGTTTTCTACTGTAATTTTTATAGTATTATTTCCTATACCTAAATTAACATCTTTTTCATAATCATCATCTTCTTCGTTAACTCTTATTCCATTAATTTTTACTTTATCGTCATCATTGCTTGGCTCAGCAACAATTGTTACTTTATCAACTGTATTACCTACATTTACAGAAAACTTTTCTTTGTGACTATCAAAATCAAAATCTATATCTTTGTCATTACTCTTTATCTTTAATTTATCTAAATATATAGATCGGAAGAGCACACGTCTGA
>ERZ810019.50-NODE-50-length-48752-cov-8.42834_pt1 | contig 48752 bp, 49 predicted proteins | sample MGYA00520494_ERZ810019 | MGnify/ENA primary metagenome ERZ810019 (study PRJEB31588, sample SAMN03398862) | human gut metagenome | study: EMG produced TPA metagenomics assembly of the PRJNA231909 data set (A prospective, longitudinal analysis of the... | reverse complement strand
CTAAATCTTATGAAACAATAACTGAAAAATTGAAAAAACAATTGGAATATAAAATAGGTATAGTAACTTCTGTAAATATAGATCATGCAACGCCAGGTGCATATTATGCTCATGTGCCAGCAAGAAGTAATTATTATGATATGGGAGTACAGCTTGTTAATTCCAACTTTAATTATTTTGCAGGTGGAAAGTTCTTATCAGATGATTCTAAAGAAGTAAAAGAACAAGGGAAATTACCTATATCGAAATTAGCAGAAAAGAACGGATTTAAGATAGCAGATACACAAGAAGAGATAAAGAGCTTAAAATCTGGTGACAATAAAGTAATTGCCATATGTCCAGAGAATGAGATTGAGAAAGAAAGCGGAGCAATAAAGTATGATCTAGATCGCACAGGTAATGAACTTACATTAGCTGATTATACTAAGAAAGGAATAGAGCTATTAGATAATGATAAAGGATTTTTTATGATGGTTGAAGGCGGAAAGATTGACTGGGCTGGCCATGCTAATGATGCAGCATCAAGTATTAATGATACAGAAGCTCTTAGTGATGCAGTACAAGAAGCAATAAATGTCTATAATAAACATCCAAAAGAAACGTTAATTTTAGTTACGGGAGATCATGAGACGGGTGGACTTACAATAGGATTTGCAGGTACAAATTATGATACTTATTTACAAAACTTATCTAATCAAAAGATTTCATACACAGCATTTGATAGATATGTGGCAAAGTACAGAGAAAATAAAACATCATTTGATGATGCGATGAAAGATGTTGAAGCGAATTTTGGACTTAAGAGAGCAGGATCATCAGGTGAATCAACAAAAGGTGGAATGGTACTAACAAGTGAAGAAGAAGCAAGAATAAAAGCAGCCTATGAAAAGAGTATGATTCAAAAAGAGGATAGAAAATTAGATGAAAATGAATATGTTATGTATGGAAGCTATGAACCATTTACTGTTACATTAACACATATTTTGAATAATAAATCGGGTGTATCATATAGCTCTTATTCACATACAGGACTACCAGTTGCTATGATGGCAAAGGGAGCAGGGCAAGAGTTATTCTCAGGATATTATGATAATACAAATGTGTTTGATAAGTTAAAAGAAATAACTAAAGTAAAATAAGATATATGATTTTGAATTTAAAATAAAGAATAATAATAAGTTGCTCTAATTACGAAATATATTAAATTTTCATGTGATTAGAGCAAATTTTTATTTAATACTAATAAAGTTTGCATAAGTGAGAGGAAGATTATTTAGATGTTTAAAGATATTCATAGAAGAAACACTATTCCAATAATTATAACTTTAATAGCAATAATATTGTTAATACTATTACCTAATAAATTTCCACAGAAGATATATGAAAATACTGAGAGGGTATCAGCTAGAGTTATAAGTACTGATGAAAATTTTATTGTTAATAATGGTCTTATAAAAGTTGGAGACCAACTGTGTGAAATAGAAATACTTCAAGGAAAATTTAAAGGAAGAACCATAACCGGGACTAATAGATTATCGGGATCACTTGAACAGGATAAATTATTTAAAGCAGGAGATAAGGTTTTAGTTACTGTTGATTATACAGGTGATACTATAAGAGTAGTTACTCTTGTAGATCATTACAGATTAAATTATGAATTATTGCTAGTAGGAATATTTGTAGTTGTTTTAGTAAGTTTTGCAGGTATTGTAGGAATAAAATCAATTTTATCATTTATATTCACTGTACTTGCTATGTGGAAAGTATTAATTCCATTATTTTTGCTTGGTTATAATCCAATAATAGTTGGAATGGTAACTACACTAATATTAATATGCGTAATAATAGGTTTAGTTTATGGCCTAGACAAAAGATCTTTAGCAGCTATTTTAGGATCTATTTCTGGTGCACTAGTAACATGTTTTATGGCATTATTTTTTGTAAGTAAATTTAAAATTCATGGTGCAGTTATGTCATTTTCTGAATCACTTTTATATTCAGGATATGAAAGTTTAAATTTAACAAAGATATTTATAGCTAGTATATTTATAGCATCTTCTGGAGCTGTCATGGATGTGGCTGTTGATATAACTTCAGCTGTATCAGAAGTAGTGGAGAAGAAGCCAGAAATAACAAAGCTTGAAGCGGTTAAATCTGGAATAAATGTTGGAAGATCTATAATGGGAACTATGATGACTACATTACTTTTAGCATATTCAGGGGGATATATAGGCCTTCTTATGGTATTTATGGCACAAGGAACACCAATAATAAACATATTAAATTTAAAATATGTTTCTTCAGAAATACTACACACTTTAATTGGGAGTTTTGGACTGATAACAGTAGCACCATTTACTGCAATAGCTAGTGGATTGTTGTTAGCTAATAGAGAAAAGAAAACGATAATATGATAGAATTAAAATAGTTATATACTAACTATTTTAATATGCAACATCTACAGAAGGAAAAGTTATATGGCTATATTTGAAGTATGTGTTGGAAATTATAAAGAAGCGGTTTTAGCTGCCAAGCGGGGGGCAGATAGAATTGAACTTTGTGATAATTTATTAGAGGACGGAACTACCCCTAGTTATGGAACAATTAAAATGACAATTGAAAAATTAAACATACCAGTTATGGTTATTATAAGGCCAAGAGGTGGAGACTTTTATTATACAGATGATGAATTAGAAATAATGAAATCTGATATAGAAATGTGCAAAAATTTAGGGGCATATGGAGTAGTAATTGGTGCGATAAAGGATAATAAAATAGATTATAGAATAATTAAAGATCTAGTAAATGTGGCTAAGCCAATGTCTATAACATTTCATATGGCATTTGATGAGATTGAAGATAAAAAATCTGCAATTGATTATTTGGTTGAGCTTGGAGGTGATAGAATATTAACTAAAGGTGGAAAAGAAAATGCTATAGAAGGGATGAAGTGTTTAAAGGAGTTAGTTGAGTATTCTAATGGAAAAATATTAATAATGCCGGGAAAAGGTATTAATAAGGAAAATAGAGATATGATTTTAGAATATACTAAAGCTATAGAGATACATGGAAGTAAAATATTATAATAAGTATTATATTAATTTATGGGAAATTGATATAATATAAATATAACAAAATTGTATATACATGATGTAATAGCAATATTTATAGATAAGGAGAGGTTTTATGAATAAGAATATTATTATTACTATAGATAGGCAATATGGTAGTGGAGGAAGAAAGATAGGAGAAAAGTTAGCAGATAAGTTAGGGGTTGCATTTTATGATAGAGCATTATTAAAGAGAGCAGCAGAAGAAAGTGGATTACATGAGGATATGTTTAAGAATGCAGAAAAAAGAGCTACAAATTTGTTTGCATTATCACTTTCAAGTTCTCCATATACTTTGTCAATTGATGATGAAATATTTATAGCACAAAGCAAGACAATTAAGAAAGTTGCAGAAGAAGGAAATTGTGTAATTGTTGGTGCATGTGCAGATTATGTTTTGAAGGATTATCCTAATTGTATAAATGTATTTATACATGCAGATATTGAAAAAAGAAAGTTAAGAGCTATAAATGAATATAATATGCCAGAGGAAAATATAGAAAAGACAATAACTAAGCTTGATAAATGTAGATCAACATATTATGTTCACTATACTGATAATAAATGGGGAAAAGCGCAGAACTATGATATAACATTAGACAGTGGAATAGGAATAGATAATGCTGTTGAACTAATAAAAATGTATGTAAATATGAAAAATAAAAAATAGATAATTAAAATAGTTTAGCTATAAAAAATAGAATAATATTATAAAATATTGTAATTATAGTATAGAGTGATGTATAATATATAGGAAAAATAAAAAATATTTTAAAATATCTTCAGGGCAGGGTGTAAATCCCTACTGGCGGTATAGCCCGCGAGCTTTAATAAAAGCAGATTCGGTGTAACTCCGAAGCCAACAGTATAGTCTGGATGAAAGAAGGTAACCTATTAGGAATTAAAAAATCATTATTTATTTAGTATGGTGAACCCTGATGAATTATATTCATTGGGGTTTTATTATTTATTGGGTATAAAAACTATAAATATATAGGAAACTAAAATTAAAAAATAATAGATTTTTTAAGCGCTTAATAAGCTACACTCAGGAGATAATTTTGGGGAGGCAAAGTACTATGGAAAAAACAAACAAGATGATTAAAATTTCTTTATTAGCGGCCATTGCAGTAATACTTATGTATATTGATCTACCAATAATTCCTGTATTTCCTTGGCTAAAAATGGACTTAAGTGATGTACCAGCACTTATTGGTGCGTTTGGATTTGGTCCAATTTCAGGTGTTATAATTGAATTATTTAAAAACATACTTTATATTTTAATAAAGGGAAGTGGAACTGGTTTTGTTGGAGAAACAGCAAACTTTCTTATAGGAAGTGCGTTAATTTTGCCAGCTGGAATTATATATCATAGAAATAAAAGTAAAAAGAATGCAATATTGGGGATGATTGTAGGTGCTATCTCAATAGAGGTAGTAGGAATATTAGCTAATGTTTATCTCTTATTACCTGCGTATGGTATGCAAATGTCACAATCAGAATTAATCAAATATATAACAGTAGGTCTATTACCATTAAATGGAGTTAAAGCATTAGTTGTATCAGTATCTACTTATTTTTTATACAAGAGAGTTTCAGTTTCAATATTTAAAGTTAAACCGAATTTTGGATCATCAGAAAGAGAAGTATTAAAATAGTTATATGATTAAAATCATCCAAACAATAATGTTATTGCCTAAATTATATAAGTCCTAACATAAATAAAGCTTAGTGATAATTTATATTACACTAGGTTTTTTATATTTTTAGGTATAAAATTTAATTTGTTGATTTTTATATATAAGCAGAAAAATACATTATTTTTTAAAAAAATATCCCCAAAATACAAAAAACACATAGAAATATGGTATTTTAAATAGAAAAAAGAGTATTGTTTCATGTTATAAAATGGTGCTGATTATCTCATAAAGACATAAGAGAAACTTAGGAAAATAGCCTGTTTGCATTGATATGAATACATGATATAATAGCATTATGTATTTAAAAATTGATTAATTATAATGGGGATATTAATTTTAGAATTATATCTTAACTTTTCAATCATAAAACTTAACTTACAAAAATATATTTTTGTAAAAATACGAGTATTATGCAGAAAAGGAGATTTTATAAGAAACAATAAAAAGAATGAATTTGCAGAAATTTGAAAATTTCTGTAAAGGCTTAACAATTTGTAAAGGAGAAAAAAATGGATATATTTTTAATTATAGGTATTTTAGGGGGGCTTACAATTGTAATTTCAGGATTATTAATGATAGGCTCAAGTATAACTATGTTATTAAATCCTGAGGCTATTATGATAATTATTCTTGGTACTATAATGGCTGTAATGAATTCTTTCCCTAAAAAAGACTTTAAGAAAATTCCTAAAATTATAGGAGTTCTTTTCAGTGATAAGAATACACAGGATCCAGCTGAAATTGTAACACAGATTGTAGGAATGTCTCAATCAACCAGAAGAGAGGGATTGTTATCTCTTGAGAGTACCATACAAGGTCTAGACAATAAGTTTATGAAAAAAGGATTTGAAATGGTAATTGATGGATTGGATCCGGATTTGATAAGAGAAGTATTAGAAATAGAAATAGAAAGTTTGGAAGAGAGACATCGTTTGGGTGCTTCTATTTTTGCAACAGCGGGTGGCTCAGCGCCAACACTTGGAGTTTTAGGCGCAGTTATTGGATTAATTGGTGCCCTTGGAAATCTTAATGATATTGAGAAACTTGGTTCAAGTATATCCAATGCATTTATTGCAACAGTTTATGGAATTTTTACTGGATATGTAATTTGCCATCCTTTTTCTAATAGGTTAAAAAGAAAATCCTTGAAAGAAGTAGAGAATATGAATATTATCCTTGAAGGAGTGTTAGCTATTCAAGCTGGAAATAATCCAAAGAGCATTGAAAGAAAATTAGTAGGTATGTTGGAGCCGAAGCAAAGAAAAATATTTGAAGAGAATAATTAATTATAAATTATTTTAAAGGAGAACAGTGATGAGGAAGAAAAAGAAAAACCATGAAGAGCATATGGATGAAACATGGCTTCTTCCATATTCGGACATGCTAACACTTCTACTAGCTTTGTTTATTACTATGTTTGCAATGGGACAAATTGATAAAGAAAAATTTAACAATGTAGCTAAACAATTTAATGTTATTTTTTCAGGTGGTTCTGGGATTAGTGATGGTGATGGAAATTCAATTGTATCTATAGGAGGACCAGATGGATCAGATACTACAGGAATGAGTGATAGTCAAATAGAAGACACTAAAATGACTGAAATAAAGAAGAATTTAGAAGAAGAAATTGAGCAAGAGGGCTATGGAGACAGAATAAAAATTGATCTCAATGGTGAAGGATTGGAAATTGCAATACAAGATGTTGCTTTATTTGATTCAGGAGATGCTGAAGTATTAAGTGATGTATCACCGATATTATTAAAAATATCTAATATGCTTAAAGAATTAGACAATCAGATTAGAGTCGTAGGATATACTGATAATGTTCCAATAAGTAATAATAAATTCCGTTCGAATTGGGACTTAAGTGCAGCTCGTGCAATTAATGTTATGGATTTTATGGTTTCTTATGGTGGAATTAAAGAAGAGAATGTTTCAATTCAAGCTTATGGTCAATATAAGCCCAAAACTTCAAATGACACAGAAGAAGGAAAAGCTAAAAATAGAAGAGTTGAAATTTATGTGGTTCGTAATTTCCCAGTAGATGAGGAAGAAGAAGCGAAATAATAACAAAAATTACAAATAAAGCAGTATAGTTATTAAGATCAATATGAACAGGATGCAAAGTTTGGGTGCATTCTGTTTTTATTATTCCTAATAATAAAGAAAAATGTATATTGTCTAAAAATAATAAAACTATAGAAAAATTATTTAGTACTATTATTATTGAAAATTCACTTACAAAGTAGTATATAGGATAAGTATTATGTAGCAGATAATACTTATCCTATATGTCTATTAATATTATATCTTATATATCAGATATTAGGAAAAAGATATAATGCTATCGGCACATTAAAATAGCATCTTCTTTATTATCAGTATAATACCCTTTTCTTATACCATTATTTTTAAAGCCAAATTTTGAGTAAAGTTTTTGAGCAGGAATATTATTAGCACGAACTTCTAAATCAAATGATGAAGTATTATGTTGTTTTTCACATGTATTTATAAGATTTTCTAAAAGAAGAGAACCTATTTTTTGTTTTCTAAAGTCCGGATGAACTGCTACATTAGTTATATGTGATTCATCCAATACGTTCCATGTTCCAATAAAACCAACTATATTATTATTAATAACTGCAACAAGATATAAAGCAACTGGATTCTTTATTTCTTGGATATATGATTCAGTACTCCAGGGTGATGAAAAGCTAAGTATACTTATCTTAGCAACTTCAACTGCATCATTTTCATTCATAATTCTAATTTGAACATTCATTGTTTAGTTTCATCCTTTGCTCATATTCTCTTTCAGCCTGAGATTTCTTTAGATATATAGGACTAGAATTTGGATCGTCAAATTTACCATCCTTTAATAGTTTACTTCCTAGTTCACCTAAAGAAGAAGCACGAACTAAGTTTAAATGGCTAGGTGGAAAGTTACAATTAGGACAGTTTTTAATTAAATAATCTTTATATTTATCAACACCATCACCTATAAAAATTACTTTTTCATTTCTTGATTCAATTAATTCTATAAGTTCATCAAGGTCAAGAGCAGAGTAGTCAGTAAGTTTTTCTAAGCTATTATAAGAAGATTTATACAAACAAGTGTACACACTGTCTCTTAAAGCATCCATAATAGGACAGATAATTCCATCAAAAGCAGAAACACTATAAGCCAATGCATCTAAGCTTGAAATACTTACGTAAGGTTTATTACTACCAAAGCTAAGACCTTTTATAGTAGCCATTCCGATTCTAAGACCTGTAAAAGAACCAGGCCCTTTAGAAACTACATAACCATCTATATCATTAACATCTAGTTTATGAAATTTTAACAAGTCCTGAATTATTGTCATAAGTATTACAGAATGTTCTTTCTTATCATTTAAAGTTATTTCTCCAAGTAGAGTATCATCTTTAATTAAAGCAGCAGTAGCTACCTTTGAAGATGAATCAATAGCTAGTGTAATCATAATGTAAGCTCCTTTATATAATTATATTTTTCTCCATATGGAGTTATGGTTATTTTTCTATAATCCTCACCTTGACTAAGATCTTTTTCTATTAATATATGAAGAAAATCTTGTGGTAGAATTTCTTCAATATAATTTGCCCATTCAATAACAGAAACAGCATCAGAAAAAATATAGTCATCAAAACCTATGGCATAAATTTCATCTGGATCGCTTACTCTATATACATCAAAGTGATTTAACTTTAATCTTCCAGTTTCGTATTCATTTACAATAGTAAAAGTTGGACTGGTTATATTATCTTCAATACCTAGGCCTTTAGCAATTCCCTTTGTAATATGTGTTTTTCCTGTACCTAAATCTCCAGTTAAGCAAACTATATCTCCACTTTTAAGTAATTTACCTAAATTTATACCAAGTTGCGTAGTATCTTCTACGCTATTTATTTTAAATATCATGTATAAAAGCCTCCTTAATATTAATATTATTGCAGCTTATGAATTTATCATTACTTTATTTTATATCAAATCTTTATAAAAACCAAATAAATATAATTAAAAATAATAAAATATGTATACTTTAGTAGCATAATACTATATATTTATAATATAAAAATTGATATAATATAAAAATAGTAATGTTATATTTGTTAATATAAATATAATTAAAGAAAACTTTAAATATTTAATAAATTATATTTATAATTATATAAAATTAATAGAAATAATTATGTATATCGGTATAAGTTTGGGATGTGTAATTAATACTTAATGGGGGTGCAAACTTTTGAAAAAAGTCACTTTTATAATGGTTTTTATAACTATAATATTGTCATTTGGAATGACAATATTCCAAAGTCCATTACTTGCAAATACAGAGAGTAAAAAGAATGAATTTAGAGATATATATTTAAATATAATTACTGTAAATAAACCTCAAGCTGAAATGGTTAAAAGGATAATTGGAAATAAGCACAATGTTGAATATATGATAACAGATGAAAAGGATATTAAAAATTTTGAATTTGATGATGATGTAATAAAGAATGTATCTAATATGGATTTATTTATATATACTGGAACAGATTTTGAGCCATGGATATCAAATTTTATAAGTAAGTTGAAAAAAGGAAATTTGGGAATAATAAATTTATCAAGAGGAATAAGACTTCTAAATTTCGATAATAATGGAGATGTAAAAGAGAATCCTTACTATTTTGAAGGAATAGAAGAATATAAGATAGCATTATATAACATAAAAAATTCTATACAGGATAAAGATCCTAAAAATAGAGATTACTATGAAGAAAATTATAATAAATCTATAAAAGAATTTGACAAACAAATAAGTTATTATAATAAGCATATTAATGCTCTTAAAAATTATAATTTTGTAATTTTAGATAATAGATTTGATTATATAGCAAAATCATTAAATTTAAGTACTATAAAACTTCAGAATAATGATATAAATGATTTAGTGAAAGAAAAGAATTTAGATCCAGAAAAAGTAGTTATAATTCAAGATGGAGATGATCTTGTAGATATAAATACAGTAATAGATATTGATTCAATGAGAACAGAAGGAACTGAGTCAAATCCAGAAGCTAAATACTATAAAACTGTAGAGCTTTGGAAATATTATGGTAATATGAGTTTTGATGATTTAATATTATATAATATTAAAGAATTATCAAATATTGTGGAATCTGATTCATCTAATAACACTGATAATGATTTAGTAGAAGAAGTTAAATAGATAATATTCTTTAGAAAACATAAAAAAATGTTGCTTTATCTCTTAAGATGTTATATAATCATTTATGTCCTAGGGGTATGGCTCAACGGTAGAGTAGTGGTCTCCAAAACCATTGGTTGTGGGTTCAAATCCTACTGCCCCTGCCAAAATTGTCGCAGTACGTTGTACTGTGACTTTTTTTATACATTAAATCAAAATAAAGCTCAAAAGGGCAACGTTACAGGGTTTTTATTCCCTATCAATATTAGTTAAGATTATATAATACCAGTCTATAAAGTGTAAAATCAGTGTAAATATATATTACTGATATATCCATCTTATTATATATAAATATATCATTAGTCTATATAAATTTAAAAATGTAAAAATAATCTGTACTATCTGTACTATCTGTACTTTACTATAATAAACTCTTATATATTGGGACTTTAGCAGAGCAGTACATTTATTTTATCTGTACTTTTATCTGTACTATCTGTACTCTATAAATTATTAACACTCATACAATAATATTGATTATCTATTGGAGCTATTGAAATGTATTAGAGTTTATATTTAATGATGTAGGCTGACCTTAACAATCGAGTATCACCCTCTAAAAACCATAAAACACATAAGAATAGCGTTAAATGTAGTAATATTGAGCCTTGATAATACCTTGCATATGTATTATATGAAGTGATGGTGTGAACTAAAAAGCTGGGAAATAAATAGATAAAAATAAGTAAATTATTTCGTTAATTCATAGTTTCCCGAAATTTTAAAAAATAGAGATTGGCTCAACTGTGGGATTGATAAAAATAAAGTAATTTGAAGGTCAGATTTTTAATAAAAAACAATGCTTTTTGATATGAAAGTTTAGTAATACTGTTACTGTGAAAGCGGGAAATAGTGAGGGTTTGGAGGGGGTAGGTTCTAAATTGAAAAGTGTGTTAGGGGTGTCAATAGGTGCTATAAAAATATTTATCATTTCTAAAAACCCATACATAAATTAATTTATGAAAAACGCTAAAAATCATATATTAATTAATTAATGAACGTATCTGTAATAAATTAACTATAACCTTAAAAAAACTATCAAAAGTGTTGAAAAGTGTAAGATGTAAGTGTATAATATACTCGTGGGACGTTTATTGACCGTATAGGGATATAAAAAGACCATGATTTTAATAGTTTCATTTTTTAACTCATGGAGGTATTTTTGCCTCCTATTCCAAATAATAAGTCAATGGTATAAAAGTCATTGGTGAGGAGGTTTATTATATTATGAAAGATGATGAAAAGAAGAAAAAAGATAATGCAGAAGTTCAAGAAAGTGAAAAGTTAGCTGATGAATCGCAAGACGTTGCGAATGATGGAGCTGGTGAAATAACTTTAGAGCAATTCAAAGACGCGTTAGAGAATAATATTGAATGTAAAGGCTATTTTGATAGCTTATGTGATAGAACTGTTAATACTCGACTTGATAAAGGTATTGAGTCATGGAAAGAAAAGAATTTAAATAATTTAATTGAAGAAGAAATAAATATCAGATACCCACAAAAGAGTGAAACCGAAATTGCACTTGAAAAGGCACAGGAGGAAAAACGTCAGCTAGAGCTACAAGTTAAATATCAAAATTTAATGGTTGAAAATAAATTGCCATTAGAACTATTAAATTTTGTTGCTGGTAAAGATTTAGAAGAAACTACCAATAAAATTGAAAAGTTTAATAGTATAGTTGGCACTTTGATAGATGAACGTGAAAAAGCAATTATTAAAGCACATTTATCAGCTGGTAATTATATACCCCCAGGAGAAAATGGACATGCTAGCGACGAAAGTGCTGATTTGTGGAAAATGATGTTATAAAGGAGTGAATTGATATATGGCAGAAGGTTCTGTATTTTTAAAGGATAATTTAGCTGGAGCAGTTCCAGTTGAGATTGCAAAGGATGTAATAAAAAATATTATAGATCAAGCTAGTATACTAAAAGTATGTAAGCATGAAAGTATGATTAGTGATACTCAAAAGTTGCCTAGATTAACTGAAAGTGGTTCGGCTGCATGGGTTGGAGAAGGTGAGGCAATTAATACAACTTTACCTAAATTCGAATATCCTACTCTAAAGGCTTGTAAATTAGCAGTCATTGTTCCAGTAACTAGGGAAAAAATTGACGATACTGTTATTAATGTTATCGGAGAGGTAAAGGGTGCAATAGTAGACGCATTTTCGAAGGCTATTGACGAGGCTTGTATATTTGGACTAGAAAGCCCATTTGATACTAATTTGCTTACTGCTATTGGTACTCAAAAAATTACTGCGACAAGCAACCTAGATAGCGACATATCTAACGCTATGGGACTCGTAGAAGATAATAAGTATAATTGTTCTAATATATTAATGGGTACAAGTCAAAAAAAGGTTTTACGTGCATTATCTAATGATAGTAGTTATAAGGGCGCTATTACTTTATCAAGTGCATATGATACGCCAATAGAATACGTTAGAAATTGGGACGATACTAAATCTTTAGCAATAACTGGGGACTTCTCTAAAGCCATAATCGGTACTAGAAAGAATATTGATTATGAAATACTTAGAGAGGCAACTATCAAAACTAGTGATGGAGATACAATTAATTTAGCTCAACATGATTTAATTGGAGTAAAAGCAGTTATGAGATTAGGTTTCGTTGTAGTAGACCCTAAAGCGTTCAGCATGATAGTAAGTGCATAGACAACATATAGTATTAATATACATGGGTGGGTGGCAAAATGCAACCTACCTTATTTTATAGGAGGGATAATATGATTACTGATCAACAAAGTCAGATGATAGATTATATAATACAAGGTGATAATAAAACCGAAATAGCGAAATTACTGGGTGTAAGTAGAAACACCATATATGATTGGTTGAAAAATAAAGAAGTACAGGCAGAAAAAAAGAAAAGAATAGAAGAAATAAAGGCAGATGCTAGAACTAGCTTGACACCTAAGGTTAAAAATGTATTTGATGAAATATACAAACTTGCGATAAACTGCAAAGATAATAGAGTTAAATTCCAAGCGTGTAAATATATATGTGACCAAGTTATTGGAACACCTTCAGCTGAGAAACCAGCTCAAGAAGATAAGCAAGATATCACAGTAAATATAATTGATGATGAATTGAAGGACGAAAATGGTTTCCTTGATATTAATAAAGTTCTTGAACAGATAAGAAAAGAGAATAATATTAATGAATGAGTTGGAGCAACTAAGGAAGGAAAATTCCTTTCTAAAGGACGAAATTCGTAGATTAAAATCTCGTGGAGCTGGAAGGAAACCTAAATTTAATTTATACCAAATTTCAAATATTAAAAATGCTAGAAATCAAGGAAAGTCCTATCGTGAAATAGCTGAAACTTATAATTGTAGTGTGAGCCTTATTCATAAGTTAATAAATGAAAAATAAGCGTAGCCATTTTGACCACGCTTATTTTTTTGCATTGATTGAATATTGAAAAAAAACAATATTAGAAGACATAATGCAGATTTTTAGAAGTAAATTACATCTATTTCATGTATTATTATACCATAAAAATAAAAAAGCTCAATCCAATTTTGGACGGAGCTATTTTTTTTCTGCTAAGTTACTATAATATTCTAATCTATTTTTGATTACATCTTTTGTTAATGAAACTATGTCATCAAATACATGTGAATCTTTATTTAAAAGTATTTTTTCTAAATCATATTTATTATCGCAATAAGTTTTATTTATATAATCTAGTAAAGGAATATAAATACTACTTTCTTTTTCGATTTTCTCTTGAGCTTCTTTCATATCTTTTTCGAATGTCTTTTTTATATCTACTAATGTCAAAAGGTCTCCTAATATTTTTGTATCATTGTTTGTGAGTATATCAACACCTACATCAAATATATTTGAGAGTTTTATTAATACATCTAGTGGGGGAACCGTCTTATCTGCTTCATAATTTTGCAACGTTCTACTAGATATATTTAGCATATTAGAGAGTTTTTCTTGAGATATTTTTTTGTCAGTTCTATATTTTTTTATATTACTTCCAATAGTCATAAATAGTTATCCTCCATTATCTTATTATTAATTATAACACAGTTTAAAATAATACGAAATAACTTCACGAAATATATTGACATATTTTTTGTTAAAATATATAATAAGCTCATACGAAACAAATTCGTACGAAATATGATTGCGAAATCATATCGGGGAAACAACAACCACATCTAAACAAAATCATATCCGAGGTCGTTTAGAGCGACCACCAAAAGCACATCTAAAGAGCAGTAAAGGAAAGACAATATTAAATTATAAATAAATTAACATAAGAAAGGGGACATGCAATATGTCAAAAGTAGTAAAACAATTATTAACACCAGCAGAGACGAGGGAAAGGCTAGGAATTGGCAAAAACCGAATGTATGAAATTTTAGCAAATGATAAGACCTTCCCGGCATTTAGGTTAAATTCGACCTGGTTTATCAATGCAGATAAATTACAAGATTGGATAGACGCTCAAACAAATAACAGATAAAAAGTAGGTGGTTAAGTGGTCAAGGAAAATTTAATATCAATAGTAAATAGAGGCTTAATTCCTATTGTGCCACTATTTGATTACAAGAAAGTACCAGCTATTAAGTGGAATGATAAAGATAATTGGATAACAACAAAAGAATATGATTTCAAGCAGTATTCAAATAAGAATATAACTGGATTTTCATTAATATGCGGTGAGCCTAGCGAAATAATGGTTATTGATATCGACTTAAATCATGGAGAAACAAATGGGCAAGAGAGCTTTGATAAATTAATTGAAGATTTATCAGAAGAAGATAAAGAGCAGATATTAAATACTTATACTATCAATACACCTAATGGTGGGAAACATTTATATTTTCAATATGAAAAGGGCTTAAAAAGTAAGGCTAATTATGTTCCTAGTGTTGATATTAGAACAGATGGTGGACTAATAGTATTACAAGGTAGCCAAGTAAAAATTGATAATAAAATACGAGAATATAAGGTTTTAAATGATACCAATATTAATAAAATGCCTAAATCTTTATTTGATAAATTTATGAAGATTATAGCTCCAAAGACTAAAAATGATAAAAAATCTTTAAATAATGGTCAAGTATCTAATTATAAAGAAGGTTCAAGAAATCAAGAGCTATTCAAGGAAGTTATAGGAATAGTAAGTAAATCTAGCATAAGAGATATTAATACAATATCATCAATAGCAAAGGGCTTAAATTTATTAAAATGCAATCCACCGCTAGAAGATGAAGAAGTAAATAATATTATTACAAGTATTTCACAGAGATTGAACCCTCAATACTGCAATGAAAAAGGTATTGTTAATAATTATCTTTTATCAGAATATATACTTCAAAATCAGCCTTGTTATACAAAAGGTAATCTTTGGTTTATGTATGATGAAAGTAAGGGCGTATATGAATACTTAGAATTGAAACAAGTTCAAAGAATGTATTTTAAATATGCAATTAATGATAATGATAAAAGTCCCACTAAATCGAAGAATTTCGCCGAGTTATTAATGTTACTTAGTGAGGACGCAAAAGAAGTATATGACGAGAAAAGATATATTAATTGTTTGAATGGCATAGTTGATATTGAAAGAAATGTTTTAATGCCACATACATCAGAGCATAAAACAGAGGTACAGTTTCAAGCTAATTTTATAACTGACTCTAAAGAGTGGAAAGAGCTATTTGATAAATCTGAATTTAAAAAATTTCTATACAGTACTTTAGACGAGGAAAGTATAAAAACTCTTCAAGAGGCATGGGGATTAATGTTAAGTCCACACGCTAAAGAGGTTCAGAACTGTTTTATATATAAGGGTGAAGGTTCAAACGGTAAGTCAGCTATATTTGATATTCAAGAGGCTTTAATAAATGATAATAGACATATATGTAGTATTGGTTTAGGTGACTTTGGCGAAACATTCGCAATATCAGTTGCAGAAGGTAAACACGTTAATATTGTACGTGATGATGAACTCAATGGGAAAACTGTCAGCAAGGCTTTTAAATCTATGTGTTGCGGTGAACCAGTAACAGTAAATAGAAAGAATAAAGATTTAGTAAGATTAGGTTTTAACATGACAATGTTTTTTGGGTTAAATCGTATGCCGAGTGCGTCTGATAAGTCGACAGGATTTTTTAGAAGGCCAATAATAATACCTTTTAATATTTCATTTGGAACAGAAAAAGAAGTTGAAGAAGGTATCAGAGATAAAATAAAAGACCCTTTAATATCAGAGAGAATTATTAATAATGAACTAGATATTGTTTTCACATGGGCATATTATGGACTTCATAGAGTCAAAAAGAATAACTGGAAGGTTACACAAAGTAAAGCATCACTTGATGAAATGGAAGAATACAGGCAAGAAGCAGACAGTTCATACGCTTTTTATAAAGAAAAGGTAGTCAGAATACCAAACAAAGGTATAAGAATACCAATTGGAGATGTTTATCACTCATATTGCAATTGGTGTACTGATAATCATATTGTGCCTATGGGTAACATTAATTTCGGAAGGCAATTTGCCAGCTTTGGAATTAAATCAAAATCTAGCAATAAAGTTAGATATTATCTTGATATTGAAATTGATGATTTAGAACCAGTACCCGAACAGGAATATATATTTAAAAAATAAAAAAAGGCATCCATTAGGACACCAAAACAATACACAATGTTAGTGTATCCTATTTGGTTGCAAATGTAAAGGGGAACATACATTTTATGAATATTTTATTATATAAAAATTTTATTCAAGAATTAATTAATGAAGGTGTTAAGGTTCAGTACCTAACATTAAAGCAAATAAGTAAAAGTATTGAATTGTATAAGATTATAAATAGATAGGAGATTATATACTAATGAAATTATTAGAAAAAGCAAAAAAAATAAACGAACTTAGGTTTTTTAGATATAGAGGACAAAAATATATTGTAAATGAGTTTGATTCAAATATAAAGAGATTTAAATGGTGTTATTTTTATGCGGGTGACTTTCTATGCTGCATGATAAACATTAATTTAAGTGATAGAGAAAAGCAAAATGCACTTCATAAAATAATAAAAATTAATAAAAAGGTGGCGCTGAATAATGGAAGAAAGATTAAGAAATAAATTAACTTATCTTTATGATATGGCAGATAAATACAATAAGCTTAATAAAAAAACACATAATAAATATTTATGGCGATATAACGGAATATGTGAACATATTGAAGCATTAGAAAGTTTAAGAGATGGCATTATTGGAGAATGGAACGAAGCATATGAAGAAGATTTAAAAGAAAGTAGGGGGATTAATTAATGGAATTAGAAAAAATAATTAAAAAATTAGTTAAGGAAGATATAGAAGATATACAAAAGGTTGCTTTTTCAGATGAAATTAAAGACGGAATAGCTGGGGTAGTTCCTGAAGGACATAGGCTCAACCAACTAGCATTGAATTATACTACATTTTCTTTTATACGTAATATTATTGAAGAAGATGCAGATGTATTTTGGAAATATGCTCATATAAGAGCTTTAATCGAGGAAATATTCCAAAAAGATTTTGATAGAACACTGGAAGAAGATTTGTTATACGAAGAAAAAGAAAATAATATTATTCCAGTAGACTTTACTAATAATAAATATAAAAATTAACAAAAGGGGCGTTCTGCCTCTTTTTATTATAAGGAGATGAATAATATGGCTAGGACAAAGTTCAAAAAAAGAGTAATTAATGGAAAAAGTTATTTCCATCATAGAATAACACATAAAAGTTTTAAGGCTGGATATAAGGATTTATATGGAAAGACAACGGCAGAGCTTCAAGAAAAAATTGATAAAATAACTAAGGAATTGCACTATAATATTAAGGATAATAAAAAGTATTTTTCCGATTTTTTATCAGAATGGCTATTCAATGTAAAATTCTTAAATATTAAACCATCAACACAAGCATTATATGAGGGTATATATAGAGTACATATAAAAGATAATAATTTGCTAAAAATAAAGGTAAATGATATCACTATTGCGGATATACAGAGATATTATAAAAATCTACTTAAAACAGGAGCTACACCGCACACAATAAAGAGCATTCATACAATAATAGCACCATGTATTAGATACGCATATCATAATGATTTAATTATCAAAGATTTTACTAAGGCTATTGAGCTTCCTAAAGAGTCCGAAAAAATGAAACTTGAGAAGGAAGAAGAAGTACAACCTTTGACCAAAGAAGAACAACAAATATTCATACAAGCAATAAAAGGGCATAAATTTGAAATGATATTTACTTTAGCATTGTATAGCGGACTAAGACAGGGAGAACTATTAGCTTTAACATGGGACGATATTAATATTAATGAATGTTATGTTGATGTTAATAAAACCATGTCAGAGGTTGCAGAAGTATCAGAAGAAGGGCGAGGGAAGATAAAGCAGACGCTCCAAACTCCAAAGACAAAAACAAGTATAAGAATGGTGCAAATTCCATCATCAGTTATTAATATGCTACTGGAACATAAGGAAAAGCAAAAGAGAATTTTAAATAAATATAGGAATCTATCAAGATTTAAAGATTATAATTTAGTATTCTCTAATAAGTATGGTAATTATTTAAGTCCAAGGCAATTAAGACAAACATTCAAGGATATTTTAACAGATAATAATATAAAACCTAGAAAATTTCACAATCTAAGGCATACATATGCTACTAGATTATTTGAACGTGGAGTAAATCCAAAGACAGTACAAAAGCTACTCGGACATAGCAAATTAACTGTAACAATGGATACTTATACTCATGTATTGGATAATGTAAAAGAAAAAGCAGTAAATGAGCTGGATATACTATTTAATGAATTTAATGGGGTCGAATAATCGACCTCTTTTTATATATCAGTACAGATAGTACAGACAGTACAGTTGTTTTTTATCTGTACTTTGCTGTACTAAGCCTTATAAATCGGGGGTTAAGAAAAAAAGTACAGATAGTACAGATATTTTCGCAAAACTTAGATTATTTTTTTAATTTTTTTATTTTTCTATATATATTCATGTAAAATATACCCTAAGTGTAAAATGTAGTGTAAAAATTAAGATTTTATATATATGGTAGTCGTGAACCACCACCCAATAAGGCTTTGAAATTTGATTTGCATTGTTGAACGTTGTACTGTGGCTTTTTTTGTTTGCCAAATATGTTTGCTGAGCGGGCATACTGAAAGAGGTCTGAGTCGCCGGGAACGTTAGGAAGACAAGTCGAAGGTAAGTACATTACTTGTAATGAGAAGGTATGAAGTAAGCACTATAGAACACATGGAACATAACGCAAGTAAAACAGATATTGGATTACAGAATGGATGATATTGGTAGAAATGAAGATTTATCAGAAGCTGTGTGCGAAGCTGCATGTACGGTTTTATTTAGAAAAAAAATCTCAGAAAATTATTTCTGAGATTTTTCTTCTAAATTATATTTTTAATCATTAAATAAGAATTTATCTAATAATTTTTGGGCATATTCTGGTTCCCGTTTTTTGTCAATAATATTAATTCCAGATTGTAATACTGGGTGAGATTCATGATAAGTCTTCTTTGTTTCATCAAGATATATTATTCCTATTGGAATCCCATCATCACCAAATTCTTGGGCTTTTTCAAAGGCCTTAATTTTATCTTTTGGATTATAATTTTCATCTAATTTATAGACTCTATCTTTATACCATTTGAAAGTATTTACTTTATTAAATGAAATACATGGATCAAGTATATCTACTAATGCATAACCTTTATGATTTATCGCTTTTTTTATTATTTCTTTTAAATGTTCTTTTTCACCAGAAAAGCTTCTAGCAACAAATGTTGCTCCAGCTGCTATTGCAACAGCTAATGGGTTTAAAGGATCGGTATAAGTTCCTTCAAATTGCATAGAAGTTGTTTGTCCTCTTGCAGTTGTAGGAGATGCTTGGCCTTTTGTTAAACCATAAATTTGATTGTTATTAACAAGCTGTACTATATCTACATTTCTTCTTATATTATGCAAAAAGTGATTTCCTCCTTCACCGTAAGTATCTCCATCGCCGGAAACAACTATTACATTAAGTTTTTTATTTACTATTTTAATGGCTTGTGCTGGAGGAAGTGCTCTACCATGAAGCCCATTAAATACATTTGCTTTCAAGTAGTGGGGAGTTTTAGCTGCTTGTCCTATCCCGGATACCATAACAACTTCATCAGGAGATAAGCCAAGTTCAAATAAGGATTCTTTTATTGCTGTCAATATAGCAAAATTACCGCAACCAGGACACCAAGTATTTTCATCAGTACTATTAAAAGATTTTAATTCTATCATTTAAAAGGCCTCCTTTTTTACTTTGTCTGCAATTTCACTACCAATAATTTGGCGGCCATCATATTTTAATATGCTGTAATCCATTAAAATTCCTGTTTCTTGAGTTATTAGTTTACCAAATTGACCAGTGAAATTCTGTTCAACATTAATTATTTTTTTAGCTTTTTCTTTATATTCTTTTAATTTCTTTTGTGGAAGAGGGTAGATATCTCCAAAGCTTAATGCACCTGTTTTTATGCCACTATCATTTAATAATTTAACAGCATCCCTTAAGGCACCGTAAGTTGAACCCCAGCCAACAAGAAGTATATCAATAGAATCTGCACCAAAGTATTCGGGCTCTTGTAAATCATCCTCTATTATTGAACTGATTTTTCTAAATCTCTTTTCCATTTGAGAGATTCTTACTTCTGATTCTTCAGTGATATGACCTTCTTCAGTATGTTCATCGCTATCAATTATTGCGACTTGACCTTTTACACTACCAGGAATTAATCTTGGAGAAATTCCATTCTCAGTAACTTTATATCTCTTATATACTTCATCAGAAGCAATATCTTTTTCTGATGCAACATGTCGTTCTATTTTTACTTTACTTAAGTCATACATAGGGATTGTAATGTTAGAATCGGCGGTATATTGATCTGTTAATAGAAAGACTACTGTCTGATATTTATCTGCAATATTTAATGCTTTAACAGTTTGATTAAATGCATCTTCTGCATTTCTAACACTTAGAACTATTCTAGGGAATTCACCATGTGATGCACTTAAAATAAAACTTAAATCGCTTTGTTCAGTTCTTGTGGGAAGCCCAGTAGCAGGACCGGGTCTTTGAGAATCAACTACAACTAGTGGGATTTCTGCTATGCCAGCAAGCCCTAGAGATTCAACCATTAGTGAGAAACCACCACCTGAGCTACCAGTCATTGCGCGAGCACCAGCATACGATGCACCAATTGCAAAGTTTATGGCACTTATTTCATCTTCTGCTTGATCAACAACTATATCGACATCTTTTTGATGTTTTGATAAATAAGTCATTATACTTGTGGCTGGTGTCATAGGATAAGCTGAATAAAAATCCAAACCTCCAGCGATGGCACCAAGAGCAATTGCGTTATTACCATTTATTAAGATATGATTACTTAAATCTTTGCCTTTCAATTTATATTTTGAATTTATTAAATCATATCCAAGATGTATTGCTTCAATATTTTTACTTCTTATTGGCTCTTTTAATTTTTTGCTAAATAAATCATCAACACTACCGTTTAAAGAGAAATATTTTAGTACTGCTCCAGCAGCTACAGAAGTAAATCCACGTGATATTCCAAGAGTTGTGGCAGTTTTAATTAATGGTAGTTTAATAGCCCTCGTATCTGATATATTAATAGATTCATCTAAAATAAGTGATCCATCTTCTTTTAAGTTATTTATATGAAGATGTGTTGTATTCTCATCCAGAGCTAATATCAAATCTAGCTCATTCGCATGAGAATAAATGGGATCTGTTCCAAACCTTATTTGAGTATAATTGTGACCACCTCTAACTCTTGACATGTAATCTTTGTTAGAAAATACATAAAACCCTTTTTTCTTTAGCGACTTTTCTAGAAAGTCACTAATGGTATCCATGCCTTGACCAGCACTACCACCTATTAAAATATTATAATTCAATTTTTTCGCCTCATTTCATCAGTGTATATTTATTATTAAAAATATATACTATATTGATATTATATTTATTATTGTTTAATTATTATTTAGGTTAAATATACATCTGGTAACAATAAATATCAAATGATAATTATTGTTAAATATATCCTTAAATTGCGTTTAGAGACAGATTTTATTATAAAATCTGGGCAAATCTTAAATTATTTATAAATATTAAAATTATAGATTCATAAGGGAAATTTTTCTATTTTGTGTTATTACAATGTGCTTTATCATTCTTTACCACAAGTTAGAAATGCAATTGAAAAGTTTATAAGAAATATAAATATGTTTTCTACTTAGGCAATAGTTAGATTATGCGTCTGAAGATAGAAACTGATTTGCAACATATATATAATTTTAAATTTTTATTTTTAAAATGACTTTGCAAATTGAGTTAAAGATATATTTTATAAATCTTAGATATGACATTTCAGATATAGTAAATAATTTTACATTAAATAATATTAAATACTAAATAAGTATAATATAATAATGATTAAAAATAACAATTAATGAAGATTGTTGAATTAAGAAAAATAATATGGTATTATGAAGAATATAGATAACAAAGAAATAGAAATACTTTTAGACAAGTTTTAGAATAAATTATAATGTAAGCTGTAAAAACTACCTAGAATTAATAAATTTTTATGAAAAATAATATAATATTTATAATAGTTATACATATAATTTATATTTAATTACCTATCTTTCGTACAAATATAAAAGTTATAATTACCTATAAAATTTCTTTATGTGTCCAATTTAAGATAATGTATTATTGAGTACCATACAAATTTAAAAATGGTCATACTGAGAAAAGTAAAAATAATACTTATAATTTAGAATTATATTTAATTGGTAAGACTTGATTTAACTTGAAATATTAAAAGTTAGTTGGATATATGTGGGAATACAAAGTGCATAAATCATTAACTTTGCTAACTTAGTTAGTTGCGAAATATTTACTGTGATTCTCTCAGAAGTTCTTTTAACAACATCTTTTATATTTCCACCAATTTTTACTAGAGCTCTAATTCTTATATTTTCAAGTTCAGTGCATAAAGAACTATAGAGTTGAAACAGCTTATAAGATTATGTGCTGTGGATATAATCTACAGAAACCCATATATAATATAGAATTTTGATGTTCTTAGATTTTTTATATTACATACATTTTAGCCATCTTAAAGAATGCTACTATAAGTCTGACATTGATTATAAAATAAAAATGAAATAATTCCACTGGATTGATTTCATTAATACTTATGTTTTTTATCTTTACACTTATTATTAGTAAAGGTAAAATTATTCATTGGATAATACCTGCCTTTCTTAATTTTTTTGTGTGTAAAGAAAATTATACTTGAAGGCTAGTATTATTCTTTATTTATTTTTTGAAATTATAATATGGAGAGTGCTATGTTTAGTTGTATGAAATTTAGGTAATTAAAAATAAAAAAAGATACTAGTAATTAATTGATATGATTTGTCCAAGCTGTGAAATTATTTGTGGATATAACCAGTTACAAATTATAAATAGAAATAAAGAGTAATTAAGTTATCATCAACAAAATAAAAAGGCTGACTTCATATAGTTAACTAATGAAAAAATAAAAGAAAGACACAGGGGAAGAAGATTAGAAAAAATAATCTAAAAGAATTATAATTTTATTTTAGGAGGAATTTATTATGGAAAAGTATATTTGTACAGTCTGTGGTTATATTTATGACGAGGCAGTAGGCGATCCAGACAATGGAATTGCAGCTGGAACAAAGTTTGAAGATATTCCTGACGATTGGGTTTGTCCGTTGTGTGGAGTAGGAAAATCATACTTTGAAAAAGTAGCATAGTAAATATTAATAGGAATAAACTAGGATAATAAAATACATCTAAATTTCATAACTTTATAAGTTATATTACAATTTAGATGTATTTTATTGTTTACACCAGGTTCGATATAAGGCGATGGATCTATTGGCGTAACACAATCATATCATTAAGCACTTCTAGTCCATGCAATGACTCTAATGCAGACTTTATCATTTGGTTTTACTATAATAGTTGGTACTGGTACTGAACAATTATATCCCCATGCCTTAACAAATAGTTCTGGTATTAGTTTTAATAACTTCTTCTGCAAGTGATGTGAAATGTTTAATTCCATCTTCATAGGTAATTTTAAATTATTTATTTCAGATGTTATTACCATAAAATACTTCAATGAAATGTTAATATACACTATATTATTATTTTAGTGGAGTATAAAATGTAATAATTATTATTTAATTTTTGTTGACATATTCACATAATGTATGATAAAATACTAAATGTCTTAGGGGTATGGCTCAACGGTAGAGTAGTGGTCTCCAAAACCATTGGTTGTGGGTTCAAATCCTACTGCCCCTGCCAAAATCGTAACACACAGTGTTACGATTTTTTTATTTAAATAGTATAACATAGATATACTATATAGCTGAAGCAATTAAAAATTCAAATGTAGAATGAGATTTAATTAAATCATAATATATATATAAACTTAATAAAATTAATTTGTAAGATATATTAATTGAAAAATAGAAGATAGTTGTATAGTATAATAATATTGTGGTGATAATCCATTATGAGGTGAAAATATTATGGATAAATTACTTTTTTTAAAAAGAGTAGTAAAGAAAAATCCCCATGAAAATAAATGTGATAGGATCATAGAGGATAAAGTAGAAAGACGATATTATAAATTTGAAGATAAATTTATAAATAAAAATGGATTTTATTATATAAGTAAAAAAAATGAATCTGAAATAGAATTATTAGAAATAATAAAAAATTTATTCTATTTTGATAATAAGGTTCCGGTGATTGATTTTTTTAATTCTATATACTGTGATGGATGGGAAGCATTAAATTCGATTGTTAGATATATAGAAAGTAGCAAAGAATCAAAAGAAGAATTTGATATTGTAATTCAAATAGAAAATGAATATAAAAAAATAAAGTATAAAATTAATTTTAAAATTGAAGATAATGAAAATCGAGCAATAATTATCTTTAGAGATGACTTATCTAAAGAATCAAATAAAATAATAAGTTTGTTTGGTGGAAAACAAGCGTTAAGAAATAAAAATAGTAAGGCAGAATTAAATAAAAACAATCCATATATTATTATGTTGAATTCAAATATGGAAGTGCCAGACATGTTGGAATTTAAAATTAATGCTGAAAATACTCATTCATATAAATTTAATGTAGTAAAAAGTTGGAAGCATGATATGAAAAAAATGTTTGATGAAAATGTATATTTATTTTTCCCATTAAAAATATTTGATTTGGAAAAGAGATTATTTAATATAAGTGATGAATCTGTATGCCATGATCTTGTAAGGTATGAAGTGGTTAGATTTTTTAGGGAAATGAACAATTATTTAAAGAAGATAAAAGAAAAAGGTATCATTTCACAAAATGATATGCATGAGCTTAATTCGATTGCTTCTAATTTACTTCTTAATATAATAAATAAAGAAACTCAAACGCTTGCGCAAATAGATAAAAAATTTGTTGATAGTTTAATGATTACTGTAAGTTAATAAAAAATATAAAAATCCATATTTTTCAAGGAATATAAAAGCTTATATTGGTAAAAATAATATTGTCAACAAGGATAAATAAATTATTAATCATGTTGGCAAATACCAGATTAACCAAGGAGGGGATTGTAATGTCAAACAAAGCATTAGTTCCAGAAGCAAAACAGGGCTTATCAAGATTTAAGAACGAAGTAGCTCAAGAACTAGGAGTACCATTTAAAGAATATAATGGCGACTTAACAGCAAGACAATGCGGTTCCGTAGGAGGAGAAATGGTAAAAAGAATGGTAGAGGAATATGAACATAGAATATAGCGATTATGTTTATTAATATTCAGAAAGCTTAATTAAAATTTTCATATTTCAATGCCGAGGGATATATTACTTAAGTTTATAGTAATATATCCCTTATTTTTATGAGCCATTATAATTTTATTGACATACTTATCTATTCCTAGTAATATTATTTATAAGAGTGCAAATGCGAATTATTTGCATATAGGAGGTAATAATGAAAAAGAAAATTTTTTTAGGGGTATTATTAGGTTTAATAGGAAGTATGATCATAGGATGTGGACAATCAAATGATAAGAATGCAGTTAAAAATGAAGAGACAAAACCAAGCATTACAGTATCAATTTTTCCGTTAAAAGAATTTGCTGAGGAGATAGCAGGAGATAAAGTAGATATTAATTGTTTAGTTCCAAATAATATGGAACCACATGATTATGAACCTAAAACTAAAGATTTTGAAAAATTAATAAATAGTGATGCGTTTATATATAATGGACTTGGATTAGAAGAATGGGTAGAGAAAGTTAATGAAGTAATAAAGAATGAAGACGTACTAATAGTAGATTCAAGTAAAAATGTAGATTCTATAACAATAGAAGATGAAAATCATGAAGAAGAACATAATCATGACAATGAAGAAGAACATGACCATGAACACGGGGCAATTGATCCTCATTCATGGCTTAGCTTAAAGGAAGCACAAGTTCAATCAGAAGCAATAAAAGATACATTAATAGAGATAGATCCTGAAAATAAAGCATATTATGAACAAAATTATAATGAATTTAAACAAAAATTAGATGATTTATACAATAAATATAATGAAAAATTTCAAACACTTCAAAATAAGAATTTTATAACTGGTCATGCAGCTTTTGGATACTTATGTAGGGATTTTGGATTGGAACAAAAATCAGTTGAAAATGTATTTGGAGAAGGTGAACCAACACCAAAGCAATTAGAGAATCTAGTGAATTTTTGTAAAGAAAATAATATAACAACTATTTTTTCAGAGTCATTAGCAAGTCCTAAAGTTTCTGAGACTTTGGCAGCTGAAGTTGGTGCAAAAGTAATTCCAATATATACTTTAGAGTCTCAAGAAGATAATAAAAGCTATCTAGAAGCTATGGAGTATAATTTGAATCAAATATATAATTGCTTAGAAAAATAATAACTTTATAGAATAGAAAAATAAGCTTTGATATTTTAAACATCTTCCTGTCTATTTGACGGAGAACAGTTCAAAATGTCAAAGTTATTTTTTTATTCTTTAGGAGCGTGCCCTTTGAGGGGATAAACTGAAATGGAAAATATTGAAATAAACTAATGCCGTTGAACCTAAAGAATAAAAAATAAAATATATGTGCCTGGCCTTTTCTTCGGCAAGCTCAGAAAATCCAGAATGTGCTGAAAAAAATCGGCGGCTAAAGGAGTTTATTAAATTTAAGTTATTGTACTCTATTGGATTTATATTTTATAGGGGATTATATCATGGTTGCCTTGGCGATTTTTTTATGTTCAAATATTATAAAAACTCATGGTAAAAAATACAAGCATTTATTGACACATTTATATAATAACGTAAAATATAGATATATGGGATTAAAATTTGATGAATAATTTTAAGGAGAGTTTATGAAAGACAAGGCAAGAAAAATTTATGAGGAAAATATATTAATTCATGAGAAAAAAAGCGATTTTCTAAATAAGAAAAGTAATTTAGTTGGGTGGAGCAGGTTAGGAATACTTATACTGGTGATAGTAATAGATTATATTTTTTATAAAAAAAATGATTATGGTAATATTGCTATATCATCAATTTTAGGAATATTTATATTTGTGATCCTAGTAATTTATCATAATAATATTTTAGATTCTAAGAGGAAGGAAGATATATTATTAGAAGTAAATAAAAAAGGCATAAAAAGAATAGAGGGAAGATTTAAGGAATTTGAAGATGATGGCAAAGAGTTTTTAGATGATACGCATCCATTCACAAATGATCTAGATGTATTTGGAAATAATTCGATTTTTCAATATATAAATACTACTGTAACTTATGGTGGACGTATATTACTATGTAATTTACTAGAATTAAAAATAAGATTTTCAAAAGAAGAAATAAAACTAAGGCAAGAAGCTATAAATGAACTTGGAGAAAAGGTAGAGTATAGGCAGAATTTATTTGTTGAAGGAGTATTAAATGAGACAAATATCAAGGAAATAAAATCTTTTATTGAATGGAATAAAATACAAAGAAAATATGGTTTATCACGAATAGTATGGGCAAGTATATTTATTTTAATAACTATTGTGTCTATTTGTTTAATTATTGGGAATATACTACCAGAATCATTTTTGTTGCTAAATTTAATGGCAAATTATTTAGTATCAAAGATATTATCTAGCGGTATAAAACATGAGATAAAATTATTTGAATCAATAAAGAGTGTAATAAATGGATATTCAAAAATATTTGCTATAATAGAAGAAGAAAAATTCAATAGTGAATACCTTAAGCAGCTTTGCCGTAAGTTAAGTAATGATAATGTAAGTTGTAAAAAAGAACTAGAAAAATTATCTGATATCTTTGATTGGATAGGAAATAGCAAATATAATTCATATTATTTTTTATTAAATATATTATTTTTTTCTGATGTTTTTTTAATGAAAAGTCTTTATAAGTGGAGAGAAAAAAATGGTGAGTGTATAGAACAGTGGATTAATGTTGTTAGTGAAATAGACGCACTGAGTAGCATATCAAATCTTGCATTTGAAAATTCAGATTGGGTTTATCCTAATATTTTGGATAATGATATAATAGAAGGAGAAAATATAGGACATCCGCTTATTGGTAAAAAGGCAATTAAAAATAATTTTAAACTTAATGGGGAAAAAAGAGTCGCCGTTATTACAGGTTCAAATATGTCTGGTAAAAGTACATTTTTGAGAACTTTAGGTGTAAATCTTTTACTTAGTTATGTTGGTTCACCTGTTTGCGCAAGGAATTTTTCTTGTGGAATTATGAACATCTATACCTGTATGAGAACTAAAGATAATTTGCAAGAAAACATATCATCATTTTATGCTGAAATATTAAGAATAAAATTACTTATAGAAGCATGCAAGAGAGGCGAAAAAGTCTTCTTTTTATTAGATGAAATTTTTAAAGGGACAAATTCAAAAGATAGGCATATAGGTGCTACAGTTTTAATAAATCAATTAATAAAATATGGTGGCGTAGGTCTTGTATCTACTCACGATTTAGAATTGTGCGATTTGGAATATAAAAACAGTAAAATCGTAAATTATAATTTTAGGGAATATTATGAAAATAATAAGATTAAATTTGATTATTTACTTAGAAAAGGAAAAAGCGAAACTCAAAATGCAATACATTTAATGAGACTTGCAGGAATAGAGATAGGGGAGGAGTAAAAGGAGGTGAATTAGCCTTCTTAAATTATTATGGCATATATTATTATTGATTTGGAATTTAATGGAATGAAGGGGATAACTAAATATTACAAGGATTTTTTTGATGAACATAGTGAGCTTAAAGATGTTGGTATTGAAAATGAAATAATTGAAATTGGTGCCATAAAGGTTGATAAATATATGAAACCTGTATGTAGTATGAGAGAATATATAAAACCGACTATATTCCCTATTATTAATCCAATAGTAAATGAAATAACTAAAATTGACATGGAAATCTTAAAGGATAGAGGCATCTCATTTGAAGAAGCTATGAGTAAATTACGAGATATGTTTGAAGATGGTGATGTTTTATGTTCATGGGCGAAAGATGATATTGTAGAATTAATCATAAATTCTAATTATCATAATTATAAACAGCTAGAATGGATTAATGGTTACTTAGATTTACAAGAATATGCAATGAAAATATTAGTGCATAAAAAAGCATTAGGTCTTAAATCAGCTTTAGATGAACTAAAAATAAAGATTGATGAGAGTAAACTTCATGATGCATTAAATGATGCGGAGTATACAGTAGAAGTTTTTAAAAGAATATATAATTCAAGAGTTATTAAGAACTATATAATTAATGATATTTATAACATGCCTGCATTAAATGTGGAAAACCTAAAAGAACGTAATATAGACGAAGAAGACTTAAAATTACTATGCCCAAAATGTAATAAAAAAGTAAATTTAGAAACGCCCTTAAAATTACTTAATTGGAGATTTGCAGCTGTAGGAGCATGCCCTAAATGTAAAAATAATATATTATGTGAAGTTTCTATAAAAAAGACATTGAAAGATGAAGAAATCTACATAGAAAATAATAGTATACTTAAGAGTGAAGCTTATTTGAAATACTGTTATAAGCTTAATAATTTAGATGAAAATAAAGAAAATGTAACAAATATATAAGAAATTACTGAAGAAATTTTGTGAAAAGTATGATAAAATGTAAAAAGGACATGTTACAAAATATAGAAATATTATATAGAATGTGATATTGAATTCGTTTAAAGAATAATCTGTAGCATGGAATTATAATAAATTTATTTAGGAAAGGATTTTAGTTATGAATATAGCCTTTTTTCTTACTCCTAAAAATGAAGTAGTATATGAAAATCTAGAAGCGACAATGAGACAAGTTATGGAGAAAATGGAGCATCATGGATATACAGCTATACCGCTTATAGACAGAGAAGGAAAATATGTAGGTACATTAACAGAAGGGGATTTACTTTGGAAGTTAAAGAACACCCCAGATTTGAATTTTAAGAACACTGAATCTGTTAAAGTAAAACATATTGAAAGAAGAATAAATCATAAATCAGTATCTATAACTTCGAATATAGAAGAATTGATAACTTTAGCGGTTAGCCAGAATTTTGTTCCGGTTACTGATGATAATGGAATTTTTATAGGAATAATAAAACGAAGTGATATAATAAATTATTGTTATAATGAGATGGAAAAAAGAAAGCATTTAGAAGTTCAGCAGTTTTCTATGTATGATGAAGGATAGTATATTAAAGAGGTGGCTAGTTGCCACCTCTTTAAGCATTTTGATAAGTTTCAACAATGAAGTCAAATTCTTCAACATTAGTTATTTCACCAAAGGTATCTTCTTTTATTCGAGGATAATAGTATAACACTAATTTATCATTTGCATCTCTTAAGTTTTCAAGTAGTATATATTGTTTTTTAATCGTACAGTCCTCTATTACAGCTAAGGCCTTATACTTAGAAGAAATACCAGTATCATTATTAGTAAGATCAAAGGTAAAGTTATCAAACTTTCGAATATTAACTCTATCTTTATCACAAAAACTTAATAATGAGTTGCTTCTACAAGCTGAGCATGATTTGAAATTACACTCAAATGAACAATTTAAGCATGTACATTTATAACATTTTTCCAGTTGAGTGAAATCCTCTCTATTTTTTGCTTTATAATCTTGCAACAATGAAATAGTAGGGTTAGATTTAAATATAGAAAATAGAGATTTTTTTTTACAATCAGTTTCTGCTGAATCTAATAGCTTAATATATTCTTTTAATGCATCAGACTTAGAATAATATTTTCGTTGTTTTAATTTTTTTTCTTCTATAAAAGGGGAAACCTCATTTAATGCAAACATTATTTCTGTATATATCTTTCCCCAATAGTTTCTCTCAGTTTCTATAAAGTCGAGATCTTTATCCATATATATCACCTAAAGATTATTTTTATATTTTTCAAGTTCAAGATCTAAATCTACTTCATCTAACTTTTCAAACTCACTATCAAAATTGTCTAAATCTTTTAATTCTCCTAATCCTTGAGCAAGAGATTCTTTTCTTTGAATTTTTCTTTCTATGCTATCAAGTTGAATGGAATTATTTTTTGTTTGAACATTGGCAAGCACTTCATTAACTTTTTGCGAAGCTTCAGCATTTGAAAATCTAGCAGCAGCTTCATCTCTGTAGTTTCTAGTTTTGTTAATCTCTTCTTCTAATGAACGAAGATTGGCTTTTAATGCATCTGCTTGAATTTTTGAATTATCATAACTTGATTGAAGAGAAGAGACTTTTTTGTCAATTTCAACTTTTCTAGCTAAAGCTTTTTTTGCTAGATCTTCATTTCCTTTGCTTAATGCAAGTTTGATTTTTTCTTCATAATCAGCAGATTCCTTTTTAGCTAAGTTTAATTTTTTTTCTATTTCATGAACATTACCTAGAATTTGAGCAGAATTTAATTTTGCTTTATTAAATTGTTCTTCCATATCTCGTAACTTTTGATCCAATAATTCAATTGGATTTTCCATTTCATCTAAAGTATTATTTACTTTTGCTTTTATCATATTTGACATTCTTGAGAAGATTCCCATAAATTTACCTCCAATTATTTTCTTTTATTTTTTAGATATATTTTTATTAAAGCAATTATTATCATAAATATTATTGCTAATATTATAGCATTGATCATTAAACTTGTTATTGAGCCAAAATAAAATGGTCTATAAAAATAACTACCATAACTATATGATGGCCAATAAGATGTATTTCCTCTAGATGGTGAATCATAGCTTTTGGTATTAGTATCATTTTCTTGGTTATTACCATCTGCATCAGATGATTTATCATCAGTATTTTTATTTGTAGAGAAAGAACCACTTTTAAATCCTTTTTCACTTCCTGTACTACTAGAAGAACTGTCTTCATCCGTAGTTGTACTATTTCCACTAGAAGTTGAGCTTGTAGAAGAATTACTTACAGAACCGGTTTTAAAATCGCCATTAGTTGAACTTGTAGCGGAATTATTTTTATCAGTAGAAGTATTATTTCCACTACTTGTTGAACTAGTAGAAGTAGTATTTTTATTTGTAGAAGAATTACTTACAGAACCAGATTTAAATCCACTACTGCTTGAACTATTAGATGAGCTTTTCTTACTACTAGAACTTCTTTTACTACTAGAACTTTTTGAACTGTGAGAACTTTTGGAACTACTAGATTTTGATTTAGCTTGTGCAATGTTAGTTTGAAGCTGATCTGTATTACCTAGAGATATTATATCTAAGGATAAACCGGAAAATGTAAATAAAAGTGTTAAAAGTAATATAAAAAGTTTTTTCCTATTATTCTTTCTAATATTTATCCCCCCCATAAATTAAGTATGTATTAATTATATAAAAAAAAGAATAATCACACAATGATAGAATTTACTCAAAATAGACTAAATTACAGGATTAGGGTTTAATATATTACTAAAAGGCTATTAAAACTATCTTTTAATAATATTATATAACTCTTAAAGGGTTATATAATATTATTTGTTGCAATCAGAAGTAAAATATTTTTATAAATATATGAGTTTACTTGTATTAAAGGTTTACTTAGATTAATATTGTAATTAGATAGTTTATTTTTAGGAGGATTTGAAAATGCTTAATGAAGAAAAAGAAGTTACAATGAATGATTTCTTTGATAATTATGATGTAAAGAAATTAAATAGAGGAGAAATATTAAAAGGTACAGTTATAGAAGTAAGTGATAAGGAAGTAAGTGTTAATATAAATTATGCTTTTGATGGATTAATTTCAAAAGAAGAAGTATCTATGGATAATAAAGATCCTAGAGAAGTAGTTAATGTGGGAGATGAAATTACAGTATATGTACTTTCACCTAATGATGGAGAAGGTTATGTTGAACTTTCTTTAATAAAAGCTATGGAAATAACAGAAAAAGAAAATCTGAAAGCAGCTTATAATGAAGGAAAAGTTATAATTGTAAAAGTAAAAGAAGAAGTTAAAGGTGGTTTAGTAGCTTATTATGGAAATATAAGGATATTTATTCCGGGATCACTTGCGTCAAGGGAGAGAATTGAACTTAGTACTTTACTTGAAAAGGAATTAGAGGTTAAGATAACTGAATTAGATTTCAGAAATAATAAAATAGTTGCATCAAGAAGGGTACTTGAAGAAGAAGAATATGAAAAAAATCAAAAAGCAATCTGGAATACTTTAAAAGAAGGAGAAAAGAGATCTGGAGTTGTTAAAAAGATAGTTAAATTTGGAGCTTTTGTAGATATAGGTGGAGTAGAAGGATTAATTCACCTTTCAGATCTATCTTGGAAAAGAGTTAATAGAGCAGAAGAAGTTGTAAAAGAAGGTGATAAAGTAGAAGTATTTATAGGAAGTGTGGATAAGGAAAAGAAGAGATTATCTCTAATTCTAAAAGATGTTGAACAAGAACCGTGGACTTTACATAGCAAAGATTTAAAAGAAGGCGATGTTGTAGAAGGAAAAGTATGTAGATTAACTTCATTTGGTGCTTTTGTAGAGCTGTTTGATGGAATTGAAGGCTTAGTACATATTACTGAAATAACAGATGATAATATTGCAAAAGCTTCTGATGTATTAGAAGTGGGTCAAAAGGTTAAAGTAAAAGTATTAAGTATTGACAACGAAAGCAAAAAAATTGCATTAAGCATAAAAGAGGCTGTTGAGACTAATAAAGAATATTTAAATTATGTTGATAATGAAGAAGATGGAACCTCTTTAGCTGATTTACTTAAAGGATTTAAGTTTGAATAAAGATATAAAATGAAAAGATAATGCCTACTTAAATTTAGGCATTATCTTTTTATTTTATTGTATTATATTTTTTCGATTTTTAACATATTAGTTCCACCTGTATGAGTTGTAGGCATACCAGCAGCAACTATTATATCATCTCCAGGTTCAGTTATTCCTAATTTAAATACTACATTTTTAGCTTCATCTAAAATTTGATCTGTAGTATTAAACATGTCACATAGCATTGGATAAATACCAAAGTTTAAGCTTAAAGACCTTCTAACTTGGTCATATGGAGTAATAGCTATAATTGGAGCTTTTGATCTATATCTTGAAAGTATTCTGGCAGTAGCACCACTTTTTGTAGCTGCAACTATTGCTTTTGCATCTAGTAAATTAGCAGTTCTACAAGCAGAGTAACTTATTGCAGCAGCATAATCAGTAAGAGATGGTTCTCTAAGTCTTGCAGTTAAAGCATTATAATCTAGGTATTCTTCAGCTTCTTGAGCAATATTAGCCATAGTTGTTGCGGCTTCAATTGGGAATAAACCAGAGGCACTTTCACCACTTAACATGATTGCATCAGTTCCATCAAATATAGCATTACAGATATCACTAGCTTCAGCTCTTGTAGGAAGAGAATTTCTTATCATTGAATCAAGCATTTGAGTAGCTGTAATTACTATTTTACCTGCTTTATTACATTTTTTAATTATCATTTTTTGAATTATAGGTACCTTTTGTATTGGAATTTCTACACCCATATCTCCTCTAGCAACCATAACTGCATCAGTAACTTCTATAATTGAATCAATATTATCAACACCTTCTTGATTTTCAATTTTAGCAATCACTTTTATATGCTTTCCATTATTTTCAGCTAAGATCTTTTTGACATCAAGAATATCACTAGCTTTTCTTATGAAAGATGCAGCAATGAAATCTACACCCATCTCACATCCAAATTTAATATCTTCGATATCTTTTTCAGTTATTGAAGGGAGTTTTATAACTACATTAGGTACATTAACACCTTTATGATTTTTAATCATACCACCAACTTCAACTACTGTGTGAATAGTTTTTCCTTCAATACTAGTAACAGTGAATTTTAGAAGACCATCATCTACTAGAATTTTACCTCCTACTTTTATATCTTCATAAAGTTCTAAGTAAGATATAGAACATCTATGTTCATCACCAAGAATTTCTTCTCCACAAATAAAATCAAAAGAATTGCCTTCCTTAAGTTCTACACAATCATTGACAAAATTATGGGTTCTTATTTTAGGACCCTTAATATCTAATATAATTGCAGTTGATGAATTTTTTTCCTTTCTTAAACGCTTTATTAATTCTATTTTTTCTTTATGTGTCTCATGAGTTCCATGGGAAAAATTTAATCTTGCGGCACTCATACCAATATCAATGAATTTGCCTAAAACTTCTTCATTATCACTGGCAGGTCCAATAGTAAAAATCATTTTTGTTTTTTGCATATTAACACCTCATCCTAATAATTTATTTTAATATATATTTCATCTAATTTTGAATAAATTAGCAATAATACACTACATAAATGAAAAAATATAAAATAGTAAAATGCTCGCAATAAATTTAAAAAAATGGAGCAAAATATATAATATCAATTATAGTCTTATCAAAATACATTTATTAAATTCATTAAATCTAGGCAGGAATAATTCTAATACACGTACTATATAATTTAAAATCAGAAAAATTATTGCTAAATAATAATACATAAAACGAATATTATTGTTTAGCTATAGATTAGTTATAGAGAGGAAACTAATATTTGATTTGATTATTGGAAAATTAAAAAATTATATAATTTTAACTATGTAAAGATAGATATGATATAATAAATGAAATAATTGATTAATATCTTATTATCTTATGATATTAAAGTGATATAAAAGATATATCAAATATATTGTACCACACAATTTTGGAAAGGAAGATATTATTATGAAAACTTTAGAAAAACTTACAGAAGAAAATGTATTTAAATATTTTAGTGAAATAAGCAAAATTCCAAGAGGATCAGGAAATGAAAAAGCTATAAGTGATTATTTATTAAATTTCGGTAAAAGTTTAGGCCTTGAATCAATTCAAGATGATGCAAATAATATAATTATAAAAAAGCCAGCAACTAAAGGATATGAAAATGCGCCGACAGTTATAATTCAAGGACATATGGATATGGTATGTGAAAAAAATAAAGATAAAGTACATGATTTTACTAAAGATCCTATAGAGTTAGTGGTAAAAGATGATTATATATATGCAAATGGAACGACTTTAGGAGCTGATGATGGAATTGCAGTTGCATATGCAATGGCAATATTAGATTCAAATAATATATCCCACCCAGCTCTTGAAGTGTTAATTACAACTGATGAAGAAGCAGGAATGAGTGGAGCTATGGCATTAAGTCCAGAGCATATAAGTGGAAAAATTGTCTTGAATTTAGACAATGAAGAAGAAGGAAAACTTTTAGTTAGCTGTGCTGGGGGAATTAGAACAAAATCTTCAATAAAAATTCAATTAGAAGATAAAAAGGAAGCTACTAAGGAATTTTCTATTGAAGTAAAGGGACTAAAAGGCGGTCATTCAGGAATGGAGATTCACTTAGGAAAAGGAAATTCTAATAAAATAATAGGAAGAATTTTAAAGAACATTTCTAATGAAATAAGCTTTAATTTAGCTTCAATAGAAGGTGGATCAAAGAATAATGCTATTCCAAGAGAAGCAAGTGCAGTAATATCAATAAATGAAACTGACAAAGATAAGTTATTTGAAATAGTATCAAATCTTACTAAAGATTTAAAAAATGAATTTGCAACTAAGGATCCAGGATTATTAATAAATATTTGTGAAACTACTTTAGCAAATAATAAGGTAATTTCAAATGAAATAACACAAAAAGTAGTTGATTTATTGTATATGTATCCGAATGGTGTGAACACAGAAAGTGCTGATATAAAAGGACTTATTGAAAGTTCTACTAATTTAGGTGTAGTGCTTATGAATGATAATGAAGTTGAATTTGATAGTGCGGTAAGAAGCTCAGTATTTTCGTTAAGAGAAGATATCGTAGAAAAGATAAAATGTATAACAGAACTTTTGGGTGGAGAATTTTCTAGTAATGCTGGCTATCCAGAATGGCCATATAAAGCAGATTCGAAAATAAGAGAAATATGTAAAGATGTATTTAAGAGAATGTATAATAAAGAACCAGAAATTGTAGCTATACATGCAGGTGTTGAATGTGGATTGTTTAAGGAAAAATTAGGTGATCTTGATATGATTAGCTTTGGCCCAGATCTTTATGATGTTCACACACCAAATGAGCATATGAGTATTTCATCAGTTGAAAGATGTTATGAATATCTATTAGAAGTACTTAAAGAAATTAAATAATTAATTTAAATATCATTTTTCAAGAGATTAAAGTATATGAATATATTTTAATCTCTTTTTTATTTCATATTTTAAATAAGAAAATTTTAAAATTACATTACATAACTCATAAATGGATTTCCAAAGGAATAATAATATATAAATGAGTTTTAGTATTAAAAATCTGGGGGTGGCATTATGAGATACACAAGATATGAATATAAAAGATATAGCAAACTAAAATTTCTATGTAGTGTTATTATTATAGGTGGTATTTCTATTGGTGGAGGCTTATATATAAGTAGTTTAATTTTTGATAGAAATCAAGAAAATTCAGTACAAACAACAGCATCTAAAAATAATGATAAAGATAAGGTTGTGGATACTAATATGAATATAATAGCATTACAATGTGGATATTATTCAAAGAAAGAAAATGCAGAGAAATCTGTAAATGAACTAGCTACTTATTGTACACCATTTATAATCGAAAGCGATGGAAAATTTAGAGTAATGGCAGGGATATATGAAGAAAATAATGCAAGTAAAAAGTTTGATGAATTAATATCCAAGGGGATAGAAGTGGCAAAAATTAAATTAACCATAAATGGAGAAAATAATGAAGATAAAAAATGTATTGAAGTGATGGATGGAGTTTTTACTATATTAAATAAACTAGACGAAGATGGTGTTAAGAGTATAAAGACTGCAGACTTCAAAAAATGGACTCAAAATATAATAAATAAAGAGGACTTAAATAATTCTAAAAAACTTAATCTAATAAATGAGTGTATAAATAATTTCCCAGAAGAAATAAATAAGAATAATAAAGGAGAAATTAGTGCCAATGTATATAAAGCAATTAACGAGAATTAAATTAGTTGTTTAATGAAATTATTACAACAAAATTAATTTTATATAAAAAAAAACATAACTTAATAGAACACACTTGTTTAAGGTGTTGTTAAATGATAAACTATAGGGTGTAGAATTGTTGCTGAGACAAATCTACACCCTAATGTCTATTTAAAAGAGTATTTGTCAATAATAATAGATAGATTCTTTAAATTTAGGATGTGAAAATATGAGAATAATATTATCATCAGCGTCAGAGAGAAGGCAAGAACTTCTAAAAAGGTTAGTTTCTGATTTTGATATAATTATAAGCAATTTTGATGAAAACAAAGTTGATTTTAGGGGTTCTATAGATGAGTATGTTAAAGAAATAGCATTAGGAAAAGCGATGGATGTTAGAAATAGAGTATCTAAGGATTCAATAATAATATCAGCAGATACTATAGTTACATTAGACAACAAAATTCTTGGAAAGCCAAAGGATGAGAAAGAAGCTTTTAAAATGTTAAAGTCACTTCAAGGAAAAAATCATTTTGTTTATTCTGGAATTGTTGTAATAAATAATAAAGAGAATATTATAATACAAAAGAGTTTGGCTACAAAAGTCAAATTTTCCAATATGAGTGATGAGGAGATTTTTCAATATATAAATACAAAAGAACCAATGGATAAGGCTGGAGCTTATGGTATCCAGGGAATCGGAGGAGTTTTTGTTGAAAGCATAGAAGGATGCTACTATAATGTTGTAGGTCTTCCTTTAAATACATTGAGATCTGTTCTAAAAGAAATAGTATAGAAAATATTTCAACATTAGATATGATTTAAAAGAGCAATTCTTTCTTACAATGTAATAAATGATATATATGAAGAATATAGCTTGTAGGTTAATCTGGGGTGGGGAGTTTTAATTATTTGGAGGTAAATAATGAAAGCAATCCCAAGAAATAAATATGATGATAGCTATGAAACACCAAGAGAAAGATTAGTAAAATTTGGACCAGAGGTGTTAGCAAATCATGAGCTTTTAGCAATTATACTTGAAAAAAACTCCAATAAAGAGAGTATACTTCAATTAAGTAGTAAATTGTTAATGGAGTTTGATGGATTAGATGGAATACTAAGTGCAAGTTTTGAAGAAATTAAATCTATAGAAGGTGTAAGAGGTGCTAGAGCAGCTCAAATACTTGCTATATCTGAATTAGTAAGAAGACTTAGTACATTAAGGGCATCAAAAAAAGAAGTTAAAATTAGTTGCCCGGAAGATTTAGCTAGTGTTGTAATGAATGAAATGAATAGCTTAAATCAAGAAGTGTTAAAAGTTGTATTTTTAAATACAAAGAATATAGTTATTGGAAGTAAGGATGTTTTTAAGGGCAGTTTGAATAATTCTATTGTTCATCCGAGAGAAATATTTAAACCTGCAATAAATAAAAGTAGTGCATCTATAATTGTATGTCATAACCATCCATCAGGTGATCCAACACCAAGCCGAGAAGATATTAATATTACTTTAAGAATAAAGGAATGTGGAAATATCTTGGGAATAAAATTGTTAGATCATATTATTATAGGTAACAATAAATTTGTTAGTTTAAAAGATAAAAAACTTATATAAATTGGAAGGAGCAAACGCAATCATGGGATTTTTTGGTTCAGGAAAAGATATGGGAATAGATTTAGGTACAGCAAATACTTTAGTATTTGTTAAAGGAAAAGGTATAGTTTTAAGAGAACCTTCAGTTGTTGCTATGAATAATGTAACAAAAAAAACATTAGCAGTAGGTTCAGAAGCTAAACTTATGATTGGTAGAACACCAGGAAATATTGTTGCTATTAGACCATTAAAGGATGGAGTAATTGCAGATTTTGATACAGCTCAAACTATGATGAAGAATCTAATAGAGAAAGTTACTACAAAAAATGCATTTAAGAGTCCAAGAATAATAGTATGTTATCCTTCAGGAGTTACAGAGGTAGAAAAGAGAGCTATTGAAGAAGCAACTAAACTTGCAGGAGCAAGAGATGTTGTATTAATGGAAGAGCCAATGGCAGCAGCTATTGGAGCAGGACTTCCAGTAAGTGAACCTACAGGAAGCATGATTGTTGATATCGGTGGAGGTACAACAGAAGTTGCAATAATTTCACTTGGAGGTATTGTAACTAGTAAATCATTAAGAGTTGCAGGAGATGAATTAGATCAATCAATCATTTCTTATATAAGAAAAGAATTTAGTTTAATGATAGGTGAAAGAACAGCAGAACAAGTAAAAATGGAAATAGGATCTGCTTATAAATTAGAAGGCGAAGAAGAAATGCTTATGGAGATAAAAGGTAGGGATATGATAACAGGCCTTCCAAAGATAGTAGAAATTTCTGAATCACAAGTAAGAGAAGCTTTAAAAGAACCCGTTTATGCTATTATAGAATCAATAAAAACTACATTAGAAAAAACACCACCTGAACTAGCTGCAGATATAATGGAAAAAGGTATTATGCTTGCTGGTGGAGGAGCTTATCTAAGAGGACTAGATGTATTAATAAATAAAGAAACAAATATGCCTGTACATATAGCTGAATCACCTCTTGATTGTGTAGTATTAGGAGCAGGAAAAGCATTAGAGGATTTTGACAAAATTAGCAGAGATCAAAGAGGTTAATTAAATGAAGCTTCTTAAAAATAAGCTGGCAGTAACTATTATAGTACTGTCAGTTACATTTTTAGTATTAATTATTGCTACTTTTAAAAGAGAAAACAAGAGTATGATTGAAAGTGGTGCAGGAGCGGCATTAAATCCAGTCCAAAGTATTGTCTATAAAGCAACAAATAGGGTGAAAGAAAGTGTAGATTTCTTTTTAAACTTCTCAGAAGTAAAAGAAGAAAATAAGAATTTAATTACTGAAAATGAAAAATTGAAAGATAAATTATTAGAGTATTCTGATTTAGCAGACGAGAACGAAAGATTAAGACAAATATTGAATTTCACTGAAGAACATAATAATTATGATTATGTTGGATGTGATATTATTGGATATCCTAACAATAATATTTCTGACGGATATTTTATTAATAAAGGTGAGAATGCAAATATACAAAAAGGGATGGTAGTTGTAGCGGCACAAGGACTTGTTGGCCAAGTAACTAGCGTTGGATCAAACTGGAGTATAGTTCAATCCCTTGCAAATGAAAATATAGTGGTTGCTGTTATGGCAGATAGTACAAGAGAAGCAACAGGATATATAAAAGGATATAAAGATAGACAAAATAGGAATTTGGCTAAGGTGTATGATCTTCCAATAGATTCAGAAATTAAAGAAGGCGATGTAATAATGACTTCAGGTGTTGGAATGCTTTATCCAAAAGAAATTAGAATTGGTGAAGTAACTAAAGTTGAGGAAGATAAGGTAAAAGTAATGAAAAGTGCTATAGTTAAGCCTTATGTTGATTTTAATAAATTGGAAGAATTGTTTGTAATAGTTCCTAAAGATATAAGGGACACAAAAGAAGTTAAATATAATTAGGTGATAAGTATGGAAAAAATAATTTTAATATTAATTTCTATAGTACTACTTATCTTAGACAATTCATTTGCTCCATTTTTTGCTATACATGGAGCTTATCCGAGTTTACTGCTTACTTTTTCTATAGCGTATTCAATTTTAAAGAAAAAAGAAGATGCAGTATTTATAGGAGTTGTCAGTGGGCTATTACAAGATATATATTTTTACAATGGTTTCGGTGTAAATTCATTGTTGAATTTATTTTTGTGTATTATGGCAAGTGTGATAGGTGAAAGTATTGTAAGAAATAAGAGATTAATTCCTACAGTAAGTATATTTGTAATTACGATTGTTAAGTTTTTTGGAATATTTATGATATTTTCATTTATGGATATTATTGTTGAAGTGGATTTTATAAAAATTATAATCATGGGATTGTATAACTCAATAATAATGTTCTTCATGTATAAGATAGTATCTAGACAATTGGATAAAAATAACAACAATCAACAGTGGAGGTTTAAATGATAGTAAATAAACCAACCAAAAAGAAAAAGATATCAAGATATACTGTTTTAAGTATAATAATGCTAATAATATTTGGAACTATTACTTTTAAACTTATATATCTTCAAATTTTAAATCATGAAGATTATAAAGAAAAAGCCAATGTTACATCAACAAGGTTTGAATCAGAAAAAGCACCAAGAGGAAGAATTTATGATCAAGAAGGAAATATATTGGCTGATAATATAAATACTTATACTCTTTCATATACAACTACAGATGATGCAACAAATAACTTCTATAGTACAATGAGTGAAATATTTAAAATATTCAAAGAAAATAATGAATCTATTCAAGATAATATGGCATTAAAAATAGATTCTGATGGTAATATTTATTTTGAATATACAACTAGTGATAAAGAATCACAAAATTATCAAGAATTAAGATTCAAAAAAGATAGAGGATTTGATGATACACTAAAAAAGAAGATGTTTCCAGATGTTGAAGAGTTAAGTGATGAAGAAAGTGCAAAATTAGATTCAGAACTTCTTAAGATAACTCCAGAAGAAATGTTTTATGAATTAACCAAAAAGTATTCTTTAATTGAACTTATTGATCCTAATTATAAGGACTCTAAAGAAAAAAAACAGATGTATGATAATATGTCTGGAAAGGAAATTGTAGATCTTATAAAGAAACAAGGATATTCTCTTGAAGAAATAAGAGAATTTATGGTTATTAAAGATGCAATAAAAATGCAAAGTTTTAAAGGATATAAAGCTGTTACTATAGCTGATAATATTCAAAAAAATACTGCACTTATAATTCAACAAAAGCTAATTAATTTACCAGGAATATCTGTTAATTTATCGCCTATAAGATATTATCCGTATGGAACACTTGGATCATCAGTGCTTGGATATGTATCATCAATAAATAGCTCGGAAGAAGAAAAATATGAGCTAAGAGGATATGATGCTTCTACAGATTTAATTGGTAAAGCAGGTATTGAATCAGCTTTTGAAGAACAATTAAAAGGTGTTAAGGGTGGAGCAACTGTAAAGGTAAATTCTCAAGGTAGAAAAACTGAAGAATTGTTTAAATTAGAATCTTATCCAGGAAATGATGTTCATTTAACAATAGATAGAGATATTCAGTATGTAGCAGAACAGGCTCTTGCTGATGGAATTAAAAATATCCAAGAAAATGGATCTGATAGGGGATATAGATTTGCAAATGCTACAAGAGGTGCTTTAGTTGCTGTAGAGGTTAAAACAGGTAGAATATTATCTTTAGTAAGCTATCCGGGATTTGATCCAAATTTATTTACTACCTCCGGTAAGCTTACTTCTGAAGAAACTAGAAATTACTTTAATCCAGATTTAGATTCATTTGGGACAGAACTTATACAAAGAATGGGATTGACTAAGGACTTAGATTATATATTTCCAAAAGAAAATGGAGCAAGAGTAGATAAGTACGATTTATATCCAAGACCATTTTATAATTATGCTACAATGGCATTGATTCCACCAGGATCAACATTCAAGCCACTTACAGCCATTGCAGGGTTAGAAACAGGAGTTATAGATCCGACTACTACGATTTATGATAAAGGTAAATTTGATGAACATCCAGAAACTTTCGGAGTTGGATTTGCTCCTCAATGTCTAGTATATAGTAATTATGGATATGGACATGGTTCAATTGATGTAAAAAAAGCTCTTGAAGTTTCTTGTAACTATTTTTTCTATGAAACAGCTTATAGATTGTATAAATATAATGGTGGAAATATTGATTCGCTAGATGCTATAGCAAAGTATGCATATCAATTTGGACTTGGAATAGACCCAAATAGTAAAGCTAATCCATCGACAGGTATTGAAATTCAAGAAAACTTTGGTCAGACATATAACTTTACTTCTTTTAGAAGAAATTCAGTGTATTATGCTAAGTATGAATTAGTAGATTACTTAGAAAAAGGTGATTATAAGGGAATAATCACTAATTTCGTTCCTTTTGATATACAAGTTTCAGATGATGACATTGAAGAAGTTAAAAATGCAAAGCAATCAATAAAGGATAAAGTTGCAAATTACTTAGGTAATGTTGGTACTGATGATAATAAAAATCCATCAGAAGAAGAATTCACGAAAGATGTTAAAAAAGATGTAAAAACAATAATCGAGCATTCTGATATATATAAGAAAAGAGTGGCAGATTACGAAGCAAAGACAGGTAAAACTGTAAGTCTTGATAATCAAGCTAATATAGTGTCAAATATAATAGCGAGATTTACAGTAAATGATAAAGCTGCCGAAATTAAATCACCAGCTCAGCTCGTATTCGCATCTATAGGTCAAGGTATGCATACATTTACGCCACTTCAATTAGCAGGTTATGTTTCAACAATAGCTAATGGAGGAACAAGATATAAGTTACATTTAGTCGATAAGATTACAGACAACGATGGTAATGTAGTGCAGCAATTTGAGCCAGAAGTATTAAATAAAGTAGAAATGAAACAAAGTACTATTGATGCTGTAAAAGAGGGAATGGCAAAGGTTAATGAAGATGATGGAGGTACAGCGAGTACTGCATTCATGGGATTTCCGATAAGTACAGCAGGTAAAACAGGTACAGCTGATTTCTCAGAGACTCAAAATGAAGTTGGAAGAGCACCATATGCTACCTATGTGAGTTTTGCGCCTAAAGAAGACCCAGAAATAGCAGTGGTTGCAGTAGTTTTTGATGGAGGTCATGGAGGTTCAATAGCACCAGCTGTTAGAGCTGTTTATGAAGCATATTTTAAAGATAGATTATTAGAGATGGATCCTAATTATGCATATAAATCTCAATCTTTCCAGAAGTATGTTTTGAATAATCCATATAGAACAAAAACTGATACAGAAGCAACAAGTAATGAAACTTCCGGAAGTGAAGTTACTTCTGAATCAGGTGATGGTCAAAATAATACAGAATCCAATAATGAACCAGAATAAAATAAAAAAATTATCCCAATAAAATGTATTGGGATAATTTTTTTATATAATATATAAGCTATTTAAAAATACAGATAGTTATTATATTCTAAATAAGAATAACGTATTTTATGAGTTGGAGGTAAAGATATGAAATATGATAATATATTACAAGGGAGATTTATATCTCGTCCTAATAGATTTATAGCTAATGTTGAGATAAATAATAAAATAGAAGTCTGCCATGTCAAAAATACAGGCAGATGCAAAGAGCTATTGATACCAGAGGAAACTACTGTGTTTGTACAAGAAAATGATAATCCTAATCGTAAAACAAAATATTCTCTAATTACAGTGAAAAAAGGCGATAGATTAATTAATATGGATTCACAAGTACCAAACAAAGTTGTATATGAATGGATTAAAAAAGGAAATCTGTTTAATACCCAAGCATTAATAAAGCCAGAAAAGAAATATGATAAGTCTAGATTTGATTTATATGTTGAAGAAGGAAGTAGAAAAGCATTTATTGAAGTTAAAGGAGTTACTCTGGAAGAAGAGGGCGTTGTAAGATTTCCAGATGCACCAACGGAAAGAGGAGTAAAACATTTAAAAGAACTTTGTAATTGCATAGATGAAGGATATGAAGCATATATAATTTTTGTTATTCAAATGAAAGATGTTTTATATTTTGAACCTAATGTAAGGACACATAAGGAATTTGGAGAAGTATTAAGAGAAGGAAAAAAACATGGTGTTAATATATTAGCTGTAGACTGTGATGTTACTGAAAATTCCATCGATATAAGAGATTATGTGAAAGTTAAGATATAAAAGTCTAAAAGTATCTAAATATATATACAAAAATATTGAAATAATGATATAATTTTAAATGGATATATAAAAAATATTTAAAGGTATATATTGGATATTGAGTTAAAAATATGATTTGTGATTGGTTTAACCTGCAGATTTATTGGAGGCAGTAAATGTATAATGATGGAATTGTAATTAAGGGCAACAAGGAAGGCATAAACACACAGATTGACATAAGTAAATTTGCTGATTTTGAAGATATGCTCATGAACCTTATAAAGAAACTTTCTAAGGGAAAACACTTTTATAAGGGAACAACATTAATTCTAAAAATTGATTTAAAAGCAATTACTCAGAAAAATGTCCAAACACTTAAAGAAGTGTTATTAAATCAAATTGAATTAAAAGATATTGTATTAGAAGATATTGAAAAAAATATAGAAAAAGATGAAGAAAAAGATAAAAAAGTATTTTCAGGGGTATATGAAGGAAAAACTAGATTTATAAGGAAAGCTGTAAGAGGTGGTCAATGTATTAATTACCCAGGCAATATAGTTATTATTGGTGATGTTAATAGTGGTGCTGAAGTTTCTGCAGCGGGTAATGTAATTGTTTTAGGAACATTAAAAGGAAAAGTAAGCGCGGGAACAAATGGAAATACAAAAGCTTTTATTGCAGCATTTTCACTTCAACCAGAGCTTTTAAAAATAGCAAAATGTATGGCCATGTCTCCAGATGATACTGGAAAACCTAAATATCCAGAATTAGCAAAGATTAAAGATGGAGTAATAATTGTTGAGCCGTATTTACCAAATAAATATATATATTAATGATGTCGGAGGGATTTTTGTATGGGAGTATCTATTGTAATTACTTCAGGAAAAGGTGGAGTAGGAAAGACAACAACAACTGCAAATATAGGGACAGCGTTAGCTTCACTAGGCAAAAAAGTAGTAGTTGTTGATGGGGATACAGGATTAAGAAATTTAGATGTATTATTGGGATTAGAAAATAGAATTGTATATACAATAATGGATGTTATAGAAGGCAGATGTAGATTAAAACAAGCTCTTATAAAAGATAAGAGATTCCAAAATTTATGTTTACTTCCAACAGCACAAACTAGAGATAAGGATGATATAAGTCCTCAAGAGATGCTAAAAATAGTAAAGGAATTAAAAGAAGAATTTGATTATGTGATTATAGATTCTCCAGCAGGAATAGAGCAAGGATTTGAAAATGCTGTAATTGGAGCTGATAGAGCAATAGTAGTAGTAAATCCAGAAATAACATCAGTAAGAGATGCAGATAGAGTTATAGGAAAGCTTGATGCTAAGGGCCTTGATGATCATGCCGTAATAGTAAATAGATTAAACTATCAAATGACGAAAAATGGAGATATGCTAGATGTTTCTGATATAATAGAAACTTTATCAATAGAACTAATAGGTGTTGTTCCAGATGACAGAAATATTACTGTTTCAACTAATAAGGGTGAACCGATAGTCTTAGATGATGGTGCATTTGCAGGAAAAGCGTTTAAGAATATAGCACATAGAATTATGGGAGAAGAAGTTGCATTTTTGGATTTGAATAATGAACAAGAAGGCTTCTTTACGTCTCTAAAAAAACTATTTAAGCGTAAATAGGGGGAGAGTTATATGGGATTTTTTAAGAGTTTAAGTAATAAACCAACTCCTAAGGAAGTTGCAAAAGATAGATTAAAATTGATTCTTATACATGACAGGGGAGAAATTCCTCCAGAAACAATAAAAAAAATAAAAGAAGAAATATTGGAAGTAATCTCTAAATATATAGATATTCAGGTTGATGATGTTGAGATATCAGTAAATAAAAATGATGATGATGAAGGAGATAATTCATCAGCACTTGTTGCCAATATTCCAATAAGAAATATACGTGGTAGATAAAAATGAAGTTTTTAGGTGGAAATTAACTATAAAATGGACCCTATATAGTAGACATTAAATAAAAGAGTGTCTATTTATATAGAGTCTTTTTTGTACAATAAACTTATGAGGTGAATTCAGTAATGAGTAAAAAAACATTTT
>ERZ810019.49-NODE-49-length-49958-cov-20.1309_pt1 | contig 49958 bp, 55 predicted proteins | sample MGYA00520494_ERZ810019 | MGnify/ENA primary metagenome ERZ810019 (study PRJEB31588, sample SAMN03398862) | human gut metagenome | study: EMG produced TPA metagenomics assembly of the PRJNA231909 data set (A prospective, longitudinal analysis of the... | reverse complement strand
TTAATTTATTTGTTCGTTTTAAAATTTGTGATAGTAATTTAATATTTTTCATAAAATCAAACCTCGCTATAAATTTAATATCTATAGCGAGGCTGCATTTTTTTACCTATTGTCAAGTGTTTTTTATTAAATTTTCTATATTTTCTTAAGTTGACGACATGGGCGTTGGCTTTTCCGTTCTCAAAGCGGTTGATACTGTATCTTGATAAATGGGTAAGGCTCGCAAGCTGACCTTGTGAAAGACCGCTGGCAAGGCGTTTGTTCTTCATTTCAAGTGCAAATTCTAAGTTGTTCATTGTATTCCTCCAATCCCACAACAACCTTGAAATACCTGTAAACCAATTTTCAAAAAGTGTGATATGCACTATCTTCTTAAAACTTCTTATGATTCCTCACAGCTTTGGGATTGTATGGTTTTTGGATAGTTTCGCTTGTAATAGTGCCCCCCTGTTAGATAACGGGGGCACAGGTAAGGCTGGCAGGCTCGCCAGCCGACAAAGAATTTCTGCCCCTTGACGGCAAGCCGTCATGGCGGTTTTTGCTCCGCCCGCCACCGTGTCAGAAATCCTTTGACGGTAAACCTTATTTTGCCTTTTCTAACTATGCCATATCAACCGATATTCATATCTACGGGTTTGATTAGATAGTCTTTACTTTTTAAATGGTTTTATATTTCATTCTGTTGTGCTTAATCATTTACAAACACATAATAATTCTTGTGTGCTTATTTATCGATATCTTTTTTGTCTTTACAAACTATATTAAGCATGATAGACTTATAACAGGAACGAAATAAGAAGATGTACAGAGTTACGGAGGGTTATGCAGTGAAAATAAATTTTTTAGGAAACAACATACAGACCATCAGAAAATACAGAGGAATGAAACAGCAGGAGCTTGCGGACAAAATCGGTATCAATATGCAGAGCCTTTCCAAGATTGAACGGGGATTGAATTATCCTGCCTATGATACGCTGGAAAAGATAATGGAAGTGCTGGACGTAACACCCAATGAATTGTTATCGGGAGAATGGAAATATGTCAATCAGGCTGAAAAGGAAGTCTGTCAGTTTCTAAGAGCCGAAGAACGCCTAAATACAGAACTGAAACACGGGCATTATGACAACTTTTTTGACAGTGAGGAAGAATGGTTGGAATATGAGTTAGAAAAGTTACGGGAATATATTACCGACTACATCAACGGAAATAACATACAGGCAGGCGACCTTTACCCAATCAAAGAATTTATCCAGCATTTGAAGTTTCAAAGACTGTTAGACCGCTATGATGATTTATACAGTATGGATATGTTTGGGGAAAGCATAGAGGGACATAAGTATAAAACACCTTTCCAATTCGTGAAACGGATAAACCCCAACTCAAAAGAGGATATGGAACTGTTACGGGAAGTATTAAGGAATAACCATTTTGATGATGAGGATGAATAATCTTTTTCCTCTTGTGAGAAGATACAGCAAACAAAAAGCTCGATCAAGATTGCAAGCACCACCAAAATGGTGGCAAGCTCTTGACAGGGCTTTTTCTTTTCTGTTGTGGGTAATCAAGAGGAAGAAAGGAATAAAAGCGTGTATCTCTGTAAAGGGGTACACGCCTATCCTCTATCTCTTTGATAACTGATATATTCGTTTGCTGTACATTGACAAGCGTTTCCTGCCTGTATTTTGAATAGTACATGGGAAAGTTTAGCGGTTCAGTATCATCTTACTTCGTATCTTCAATCTTGTTTTGCTTTGACATGCAGGGGATTTTATCCATTCGGCAATCATTCTAAATTCCCCAATCTTGACTAGTCATTTGTAACTTTACCATATGCGGATAAATTTTGCCTGTGTTTATCAACTTGTTTGGCGTTCCTTGTTCAGCCACAGAACCGTCTGAAAGTACAACCACTTTATCTGCGCCACTTACAGTACGCATACGGTGGGCGATAACAAGTACCGTTTTATCCTTTATCAATCTTGATAAAGCAGCCTGTATCAATGTTTCATTTTCTACATCAAGACTTGCTGTAGCTTCATCAAGTAGAATAATAGGGGCGTTTTTGAGAAACGCACGGGCGATTGAAATACGCTGCCTTTCACCGCCGGATAGTTCACAGCCATTTTCACCAATCATACTATGATAGCCGTTCAGGAGTTTTGTAGCAAATTCTTCACAATTTGCCAGCCTTGCCGCCGCAATCACTTCCTCGTCCGTTGCGTCCTTTTTGCCAATTCTAATATTCTCCATGATTGTATTGTTAAATAAGGTTACATCTTGAAATACAATCGAATACAGTGACAGCAGTGTTTCCGGCTCTATTTTGGATATGTCCATACCACCGACAGTGATTTTACCTTTGCTTATATCCCAAAATCGCGAAGCAAGACGTGAAACAGTAGTTTTTCCTCCGCCGGACGGTCCAACCAATGCGGTAACTTCTCCTTGTTTTGCGATAAAAGAAACGTCTTTTAATACTGTTTCTCCAGAGTCGTAGGCGAAACCTACATGGTCAAAGACAATATCATAACCCTTGTTTGATAGGGTGTTACTACCTTTTTGAATAGGCTGGTCAAGAATTTCATTCATACGATTTATGTTCGTTTTAGTGGAGATTATCGCAGCCAGATTTTGCAATGCCCCCTCAAGCGGTGCATACAGTCTTGAAGCTGTAAGCAAAAACAGAAAGAACAACGGTATATCAATTTCCCCACGAACAAGCAGTGTAGAACCTACCAACGCAACCGTAGCAATCCCGAATTTTAATATCAACGTAGAAGAAACAACAAAAAGTGCTGTTCCAAGCTCTGTTATAATATTTCGCTTTTCTACATAATCAATTTTTATACCAAGCCCTTTTAGATAGTTTTCTTCCGCATTATTTGCCTTTAAGTCCTGCAAGCTTTCGATACACTCCTGTACGCCGTTCTCGAGTGCAACATTTGCTTCTACGGATTTTCGGTTAAAGTATTGCTGTATACGTGCGGAAAAGAATATAATTGTAAACGCAATCGGTAAAACCCAAATAGCAGCAAGAGCCATACGAAAATCTATGATAAAAAGATTGATTGCGATGAGCGTTGTTGAAATCAAGGAACCTGCTAAAGCGGGTACATAATGAGAAAATGCTGTTTCTAGTGTTGCACAATCGCCCATAATTGAATTTGTCAAATCAGCAAGGTCTTTCTTGCCGAAAAAAGATAATGGAATTTTTCGGAGCTGTTCTGCTAAGGATATACGCCTTACCCCACTTTCTACATAAGTAGCTAAATAAGTCGCATTATACTGAAACCAAGTCGCGATAAATATAAGGCATAAACATACCAAAGCAACAACTGTATAGAAAGCGATGCGGCTTCCATTTACGCCCCCATTCATGGTATCAATGACAAAATAATAAAGAAGTCCAACAGGAAGCATAAAGGATATATCTTGTGCAACACAAGCAATACAGCCTTTTACTAAATCAACAGCCCCTTGTCTTGATAACGCAAAGCGTCTTTGTAATATCTTAATCATACGTTTACCTCCTCCTTTGCTATTTTCCATTCTGCTGCTTCGGAATAATTCCTCCACATTTTTGTGAATATTCCGCTTTTTTCTATCAATCCGCTATGTGTGCCACTTTCGACAATTTCACCGTCTTTCAATACATAAATACAATCTGCGGCTGTAACTGACGACAATCTGTGTGCAATCATAATCACCGTTTTTCCCTTTGAGAGAACGGATAAAGCTTGTTGCACACGTACTTCATTGTCAGGGTCGGCAAATGCGGTAGCCTCGTCAAGAATTAGGATCGGTGCATTCTTTAAAATTGCACGGGCAATTGCTATTCTTTGCTGTTCGCCGCCAGACAAGTACACACCTTTTGTACCGACAACCGTATCTACTCCTTTTGGCAATTTTTCAATAATATCTTGACATTGTGCAGCTTCTAAGGCACGAGCAACTTCTTCACGAGTAGCGTCAGGCTTTGCCATACGCACATTTTCTAATATGGACGCTTTAATAAGACGGCTATTCTGAAATACAAAAGATACCTTATTCATCAATGTTTCTTTTTGGATTTCGCGTATATCAATATTTCCTATCAGTATGCGCCCTTTTTGCGGGTCAAAAAATCTTGTGATAATGTTTGCAAGTGTCGTCTTACCACCACCAGACGCACCTACTAATGCCACTACCTGTCCCGACTTTATTGACAGAGATATATCATTAAGTGCGTTTTTCTCACCGTCATAGCTGTAACTAACATGTTCTAATGTAATTGAATTGTCATATGGTATATGATTTGTCCTGCTTTCAGACAATGGCTTTTCGCCCAATACTTCATCAATTCTGTGTATTGCATCACCTACAATCATTGCGTCCTCACTCATAAACATAATTTTAGTGAGCGTTGTACCAATAACAGGCGTAATTACAATATAAAAGATAAGGTTAAGCAGCACTTCATTTGTTACGCCATTTCTTGTAAAGAGAATACCTCCGGCAATCAAAAACGCAAATACGCCGTTGATTGCAGTTGTATAGAACATCATAGGTAGACGCAGTGCTTTTGTGTATGCAATTACCCACGTTTCGTAATTATCTATTGCATTTTGGAAACGTTTGAAAGAAAAAATTGTCTGCCCGAAAGTCTTTACTACGGGTACACCTCGTACATATTCAACTGCTTCATTTGACATATCAGAAAGGGCATTTTGATATTGCTCCATACGTTTCTCCATGTCTTTTCCGGTCATTTTCATCATAATCAGAAATCCAAGAACCACTGGAACAAGGCTCAAAAGTCCTAATCTCCAATCAAATGCAAGCAATAGAAAAAGTAGTCCTATAGGGGTAGCAATCGCTCCCGCTTTGTCGGGTAGTCTGTGTGCAAGATAAGTTTCGGTAGCAGCACTGGAATTATTTACAATTCGACGTAACTTTCCACTTCCGTATTTTTCAGTAACTCCAAGCGGCAAATTTGTAATATGCTGCATTAGTTCTTTTCGGATATTTGCGGCAACACGGAACGCACTTATGTGTGAACACATCAAAGCCGTAATATAAACAACAATAGAAATAATCGCAAATAATACAGCAGACCAACCGTAACTTATAACATTCTCTGCCTGTGAGAAATTAGGGGAAACTTCCAGTATGTCGTGAATAATACGCCATATATACCAGAAAGGCACAAGTGCTAACAAAGCACTCATTGCAGACAATACCCATGAAAGATAGGTCAATATCTTATGCCCTCCGGCATAATTCATCAATCTTGATAGATTAGACAATTTTTTCATATCAAAACCTCCTTAAATTTTTATTTTGTTTTAAACTTCATAAAGTTAGTATTAACTAACTCTTGTGTGAAAATTTTAGGGCAAATCGCCCTAAAGAATAATTCTTTTTTATTGTCCCATAATTTTCATCCACCCAGCAGTATAAAAAGCCCTCATTTCTTGCAGATAATGTTTTGCTTCTTCAAGAGGCATTTCATGTACAATCAGCTCAAAAAAGGTATTAAACATTCCCGTTATTAAGATATGCTCTAACCGTTCATCTATAGGCGGTGCAGGTCTTCCTAACTCTTTAAGAACCATTAAATAATCATGTGTGCCCTGTGTTTCGATTTCCACCATTTCATCAATCAGTTTTGAAAAACGCGTTCCCTCTGAGCAGCAAAGTATGAGCTTAAATTCGTTCAAATGTTCATAGGCGTACAAAAGCATTTCATACATACATTCGCCAGAAATAGAAGTAAGATTGTTGGGCTGTTCCTCTTGTGGAATTTCTGAAAAATCTTTCTGTGCCTTACAAAAACGTTTCAAAAGAAAATCGTAATGTTCACCTACCAGTGCTTCAAATAAATCCTCTTTGCTGTCATAGTAGCCATAGAATGCACCCGTTGTTACACCTGCTGTTTTAGAAATATTCCGCAAAGAAGCAGATTTATAGCCTTTTTCAAGAAATTCCTGCATTGCCGCTGAATGAATTAAGGATAGTGTTGTCTGTTCTTCTTCACTCACCATCGTACCTCCTCATTATTTATAACGATGTTATATAATACAGCGATTTCAAAGATTTGTCAATATTTCTATTCAAAAAACAATAATAGAACTGTATTCTAGTAAAAGATAAATTTACCTAATACATAAAAATGGGAGATACACAGATGTTCAGTTTGAGCTATTTCCCTTAGTTATTTTATTGTCATATCAAGGCTCATTCAATCGTGGTAAATTCGTGGTAAAATGAATGTTTTTCTATACCTTAAAATGCTTGAATGTATAGTGTTTATACGGATAATTGAAAATCAGATATAAAATTTAGGATAAATAATTGTTATATTAAGACTAGAAAAATTATTTATCCTAATTTTGTTTTTAACTACATTAACTTGATTTAATAATAAAACACATTGTTTTTGAAAATAACAATTTACTAAGATGTACTATATGTTTCTAAAATCTCAAAATGGGATAATTGGTCAGGAAACAAATTGGGCAGGATGTATGTTTAAGGCATTCAGAACAATTCCAGTAATATTAGATATTATTGATGATATGAGAGAATTATGCCCAGATTACTAATCCATCAGGAATGGTTACAGAAGCTGCCATTAAATACGGTGGATGGGAGAAGACTGTAGGTTTGTGCAATGTTCCAATAAACTGTATACATAGATGTGCAGAAGTTTTAAATAAGAATACAGAAGATTTAACATTTAAATTTGCAGGATTAAATCATTCCCATTGGCAACGAGTTTGGGATAAAGAAGGAAATGAAATAACTGAAGAATTAATAGGAAAATTATATGATCCAGATCAAAAGCAAGAACAAAAAGATTTTGGTGTAGCTAATATAAAGGATATTAAATTTAATTATGAACAAGTTAAAAATTTAGGTATACTATCATGTCTGTATCATAGATATTGCTATATTACAGATAATATGTTAAAAGATGAACTTGAAGAATATAAGAAAGACCAACTATCAAAAGTCAATAAGAAAATAGAAAAAATTGTGAATAAAAATGTATATTTAAGCATCACAAAAAGACCTGCATAAGCAAGTTTTTTTGAAAAATTAAGTTAGACGTTTGATTACCTTCAGAACACTTTTTCTGATAATAAGCACTAAAAATAGGGTCATAATAAGAGGCTACAAATGCCGAACGGAAAAATAATTTCCTTAAATATGGAGAACCTCGTTTACTCATGTGGTTATTGGTGCATTCATACTCACCAGATTGTGAAACAGAAGTATCCAATCCAGCATAAGCCACAAGTTTTGAAGCGTTGCTAAATCGATTGATATCACCTATTTCACCAAGAATAGTAGCAGCAGCAATTGAACTTATTCGTGGAATTGTAGTCAATGGAGAATCAAGTTTTTTAAGAATATTATCTATTTGAAGTTCGACTTCAGATATTTGATTTTCAATAAAGTTTATTTGCTGTATAAGGAGTTTGAGCTGAAATGAAAAACCTTCAATACAGAAAGTGATACCAAAAGAATTTTTGGCTAAAGCCGAAACGGTATCAAGTTTTTTACTTGCAAGTTTTTTTAAAGTGACTTTGGAAAGAATATCTTCTAATTTTTCGAATGATATATCTTCAAAGTCAGAAGATGAATTTAAAGGAGACAACTATTAATAAATATTAAAGTTTTAGATAATATGATTCATAAATTTGATATGATTGAGCCTTACGAAGGATATGTTAGGCTCTGTAAAAAGTTTTGTGTAAAATGAATAAAAACGACTCTTTCTTGGCAATAATTCAGATAACAAACTATTACAAGAAGGAGTTTTTTTATATGGGAAATGTGTCGAAAGAATTATTAAGAGAAATACATCAAAGAACAGAAGTTTACTAGTGCTGATGATATACTAGCAGGTTTAAAAGAAATGTTTAGGGATGTATTACAAGAATCATTGGAAGCTGAAATGGATGAAGCATTAGGCTATGGAAAATATAATAATATGGATAAAAATAATGATAATAGCCGAAATGGATATTCAAAAAAGACTGTAAAAACAGAACTAGGAGCTGTTGAGCTTAATGTACCAAGGGATAGAAATGGTGATTTTGAGACTAAAATTGTACCAAAGCATCAACGTTACGTTAATGGAATCGAAGACAAAATTCTAGGCCTTTATGCAACCGGGGTGACAACTAGAGACATTTCAGAGCAAATAAAAGAATTGTATGGTGTTGATATAAGTGCAGAAACTGTATCAAACATAACAAATAGAATTTTACCATTAGTTTCAGAATGGCAAAATAGACCATTAGAAAAGACATATTCATTCATATTTATGGATGCTATACACTATAAAGTGAGGGAAGACAAACAGATTATAGTTAAGGCTGCTTATGTTGTAATAGCGTGAATTTGGATGGTGAAAAAGAAGTTTTAGGAATATGGATAGGAGCTAATGAAAGCAGTAAATTTTGGTTATCTGTATTAAATGATTTAAAAAACAGAGGTATTCAAGATGTACTTATATTCTGTGTTGATGGCTTAAACGGCTTCAAAGAAGCTATCGGAGCTACATTCCCGTTTGCTAAAATATAAAGATGTATAATACATCAAATAAGATATAGTATGAAATATATTCCGTATAAAGATAGAAAAGCTTTTGTCGCTGATATAAAAGGAATATACAAAGCTGTTAATGAAGACGTTGCTATGAATAATTTATTGTCATTGAAAGAAAAGTGGTCTAGTAAATATCCTAATGCCGTTAAGAGTTGGGAAGATAATTGGGATAATTTAAGTACGTTCTTTGCGTTTCCAGACAATATAAGAAAGATAATATATACTACAAGCTTAAATAGCCAATTTAGAAAGGTAACAAAGACAAAACTAATATTTCCCAATGATGATAGCTTGTTAAAGATGCTCTATCTAGCCGTTGAACGCGTAGCCAAAAAGTGGACCAGAAACTATTCAGATTGGGATTTAGTAATTAATCAATTGAATATAGTTTTTAGTGATGTCCTTGTAAAAAATGCATAACAAAAGGACTTTATTAGTTAAGATACACTTAATTAATAAAGTCCTCTAATAAATATTTGCCCTATTGCATATTACTACAATTACTGACGAAATAGTTTAATAAATTTAAAACTGAAAATTTTGATTATTTCTAAGAAAAAGTTAGGAATACACAAAATTATTTATACCCTCTACGAAAACCATAGAGTGAAATAATCTCTATGGTTTTATTTGAAATATTTAAAATATTTCTCTGAAGGAGCGTAGCGCAGCCACTTTTTTACTGCGTATGTTATTTTGTTCACTGATTCAGTAAAGACATTAATTATTTCTGTCATATTTTTATTTTTAGAAACATTCTGTGATTTATCATTTTAGTTATACTCCACAGTTTAATCATCCTTTACATGATACTCTTTACATTGATATATAAAGAATATTAAATCATTTGCTGGTTGGTTGCATATAAATATTCATCAATTACATTAATAATTCTGTCAATAATTAAATTTTCAGGAGTATTTTTTATTAAGCCTTCCCTAACTTTAGTGTATTGTATTGGCATATACTGGCTTAATAAATTAAGAGGAACTCCCTTAGAGAGGTTATGGATTAAAATATTTTCTGATTCTTTTACTGCCTGAGTAGGCATATAATATCTGCAGCGATCAGAAAATGAATATTTTCTCTTTAAGGCTATTTCCTGGTTTGTACCTTTATAATGATTAACCCAATATTTAGGATTATTAACCATTTCTGTATTAAGAACTTTCTTAAAATGGCTTATAGCTATATCAGTACCTGCATAAAGTTCTTCCTCTATTGAAGCAAGTGCAAATAAAGCTTCACGCATAGCGAAAGTTAATGCTGGTCCAACTTTCAAGATTGCAAGTCCATCCTCGACCATCTCTTTTAGTTTATATTTAGTTTGGTAATCAGTTGAATGCCCTTCAAAAATTAAATTAGGAAATTCTTTAATTGATTGAGTTAAATCTTTTGCTTTAAATCTGTCATATTCTGTGCAGCCGGAATCTTTTTCCTCAACTCCAGGCTGAACAACTACTGCAATTACGTTTTTCCATGCATCTTGAAGATTCTCATTAACAAATGCATTTTTAAATGTAGATACAGTATTTTTAAAATCTTCGACCTTGGTAATCTGTATTTCATTATTATTGTTTCCCTGTGCTCCACCTGGAATAGGTACTTCACTTCCGACAATATATACAGGTTCAACAGCTTCTGGATTAGTCTGTAATAATTCATGATAGGACTCTTCAGCAACTCGGGCAAGCACGGCACCACGTCTTGCAATAATAGCATCTGAAAGTCTTGCATTTTGATCATCATCAAGAACACGCATACTTGTATCGATATGTATTTTTGTAAAACCAGCTAAAACATATTGACGTACAAGTTCTTTTGCATTTTCCATTGCTTCAGATTCAGGAAGGTGTGTCCAGGTCAATGGGCCTAGATGGTCTCCGCCAAGGAAAATTTTATTTTTTTCGAAACCAATTTCATCAGCTATTCTATTGACAAATTCCTTAAACTGAGCAGGAGTCATTCCAGTGTATCCTCCAAATTGATCACATTGATTTGCAGTACTTTCAATTAATACGAATGAATTGTTTAGTTTTCCTGCAGTTATAACAGCACGGATGACATATTCATTAGCACTGCAGGCAGAATAAATTCCAATAGGTTTTCCTGACTTTTGAATTTCAACAATCTTTTTCAAATTATTCATTTAAGAATCTCCTTTCATTATTCGATAGTGTAAAGTTGTTTACACTACTTTTTAAATTTTTTCTTTATATATCAAGGGTTCCGAGTGTTTTTTTGAACAAAAAAACAATGACCCCCTTAATTTCGTGTTAAAATTGAATCTCTGACCAAACAAAATAACTACGAAAGGTGTCATTGTCATGAATTCAATTATAACTTACTTACTTTTATATAATCAATATTTAGTTAAAATTATTTGTGAATTATTTCTATTCATTTCGAAATATATACCACTTAAACAAATGATATTTGATGATTCAAATAGTCTTGAATATCAAAAGTTTAAAGTGGATAGGCTACCTACAATCTTAAAATTTGAAAAAGTAGATTATATATTGCTTTTAGAATATTACAAACATAAATATAATAAAATTTTAAAACCCGTCCAAAGACGTAACGGTAAGTCAATTCCTGAATCGATTATATGTCCAAAGTGTGGTGCACCACACTTTGGACATATATGACAACAATGGTAATAAAGGTCAGTTTCAATGTAAAATTTGAGGTCTTACTTTTAAAGAGCTCAATAATGAACTAAACCTTTAATATTTAAATGCCCTTATTGTGGCCATACACTCATTGTTCAAAAGGAACGTAAACATTTTAGAATACATAAATGCAAAAACTCTAAATGCTCTTATTATTTAAAAAATATTAAAAAACTCCTAAAAGATCTTGATGAAAGTGATAAGCATAAATATAAGCTTCACTATCTTTACAGAGAATTTACTTTTAATTTCTTCAAGATGGATTTGCATATCCTGCCTAAATCTGCTATTAATTTCAGCTTCAAGAAATTTAATCCTCATATAATGGGACTGGTGTTTAACTTATCATGTTAATTTAAAACTTTCAACTAGACAAACCGCTCACGCGTTAGCGGAAGTACATGGTATAAAAATATCACATACTATGGTTGCTAATTATGCATTAACAGCTGCTTCAGTTATTAAACCATTTATAGATACTTTTGATTACAAGCCTTCTAAGATTCTTGCTGCTGACGAAACCTACATAAAAGTAAAAGGCATTAAGTATTATGTTTGGATTGTCATGGATGCTTGCAAAAAATCTATTTTAGGTTATCAAGTATTTGATACAAGAGCTGTTGGTCCATGCATATTAGCAATGCGAATGTCTTTTGAGAAGTTTAAAATCTTTCCTAATAATGCATTAAAATTTATTGCCGATGGTTATTCAGCTTATCCCTTGGCTAAGCTGCAATTTGAGTTAGAAGAAAATAAACATTTTGACCTAACTCAAGTTATTGGTCTTACTAATGATGACCCAGTTTCTGAAGAGTATCGTTGGGTTACGCAAGTTGTAGAACGCTTAAATAGAACTTATAAATCTTCTTACCGCGTAACCTGCGGGTACGGAAGTGATGATGGCGCTATTTATGGATTTTCTCTTTGGGTTGCTTACTATAACTTCTTGCGCCCACATCCTTATAATTACTGGCGTCCATTAAATGAACTTACTCAACTAAAAGATGCCGATAACATGCCAACTAAATGGCAAATTCTTATTAGTCTAAGACAACAAACTATTTTAAATATGCAGGAAAGCAAGTGCTCCTGATATATAGATTTACAATATTTGTTTTCTGCCTGCGTCGCCGGAGGCCTATTTCTTATGCTTAATTTCCTTTAGCAATTTAATAATTTTTACTTATATTGATTATTTTGTTATTTAATTTTCAAATATCATTTTTTCATAACGTACTTTACACTATCCATTATTCAATAACATAACTATAAAAAAAAATAGTAATTATGTATTTGCAATAGTTATGAAGAAATGTTGAAAAATAAACAAATAATTATATTTGAAATAACTTAAATAAAAATGTTATAAAAATAAACTAAAAAAGCTATAAAAAAAGCTATAAATAACAAATAAAAATAAAAGAAAGAATGGTATGATAAGATAAAATATAGAGAAAGAGAGGTACACTCGATGTCATTAGTTACAACAAAAGAAATGCTTTTAGATGCTCAAAAAAACAATTATGCTGTAGGTGCTTTTAATGTAGAAAATATGGAAATGGTAATGGCAGTAATAGCTGCAGCTGAAGAGTTAAATGCTCCAGTTATCATGCAGACAACACCTTCAACAGTAAAATATGCAAATGTTGATTATTTTTATGCAAATGCAAAAGTTGCAGCGGAGAAATCATTTGTACCAGTTGCTATTCACCTTGATCATGGAAACAGCTTTGAATTGGCAATGACTGCTTTTCGTGCAGGATATACATCAATTATGATAGATGGATCTCATGAACAGTTTGAAGATAATATTCGTATTACCAAATCAGTAGTTGATGCTTGTCACTCAGCAGGAGTTCCAGTAGAAGCTGAACTTGGAAAAGTTGGTGGAAAGGAAGATGATCTTGAAGGCGGAGATGGCGGATACACAGATCCTCAGGATGCAAAAGAATTTGTAGAAAGAACACAGGTAGACAGTCTTGCTGTTGCAATCGGAACAGCACATGGAGTATATAAAGGAGAGCCTAAACTTGATTTAGACCGTTTAAGTGAAATCAGAAAGGTTGTATCTATTCCACTTGTACTTCATGGGACATCAGGAGTACCAGATGATACTGTAAAGGAATGTGTTAAGAGAGGTATTTGCAAGGTTAATTATGCTACAGATCTTAGAATTGCATTTACTAAAGGTGTTGTAGAAGTGTTAAATGAACATCCTGAAATGATAGACCCTAAAAAATATAATGCCCAAGGACTTAAACATGTAAAGGAATATGTAATGAGTAAAATTAAGGTTGTTGGTGCAGAAAACAAGGCTAATAGGTAAATTCAAAATAATAATATTAATCTCTAATATATAAAAAGTCATTTCGCAATATAAAATGGAACCTATGAAATAGACACTAAAAAAGACTATTTTTATAGGTTCTTTTTTGTACAATAAAACCAAGCATAAATGTAGTCAGGATGTGAACTAATGAGTAAAGAATTATTTACTAGTGAAGAAATTGAATTATTGTCAAAGAATAAATACGTAAAAAATGTTACAGATAAAGCAATCACGTATACAGATGAATTAAAAATACTTTTTATCGCTGAGCGTAGCAAGGGTAAACTACCTATTCATATTTTTCAAGATGCAAGATTTGATATAGATGGTATTGGAAATAATAGAATTTGGTGTGTCACTAAAAGGTGGCGTAATAGCTATAATTAATCAGCAGAGCTTGGATTAAGAGATTCTCGAAAGTTAAAAAATGTGAACTGACCGTTAAAGAAATAGTAGCTAAAAAGATGCTGAAATTGCTTATTGGAAAGCGGAGCCAGAACTATTAAAAAAATCGAGCTGCAAGGAAGGCAGGTGAAAAATAATAAATTAAGTTCAATATCAGTATTCAAAATTATACAGAATATAATTTCAAAATATAGTTATAAAAATATGATATCTCATTTATGTAAAATAGGTGAAGTATCTAGATCAGGATATTATAATTATTTAAATTCAAGTGATAAGCGTACTTCTAAAGAAGAAAAAGATTTAGAATTAAAACATATAATTCTAAAAGCGTTTAATCATAGAGGTTACAAGAAGGAATCACGTTCTATAAAAATGGTTTTAGAACATGAATTTAATCGAGTAATAAATCGAAAGTGTATACAAAGAATTATGAGAAAATATAATATTCTGTGTCCAATCAGAAAGGCAAATCCTTATTGTAGAATGATGAAAGCTACTCAGGAACATACGATTGTGCCTAATACTTTGAATAGAGAATTCAAACAAGGTTTGGTCGGTAATGTATTATTAACTGATATAACTTATTTAACATATGGTGCATTTAATAGAGCCTATTTATCAAACATTAAAGATGCTTCTACAAATGAAATTCTCTCATACCATATTTCAGAAAGTCTTGTAATAGATATAGCTACTGAAACTGTTAAAAAACTGATGAGAAATCATAATAAAATGGAACCTATGAAATAGATGCTAAAAAAAGACTATTTTTATAAAATGTCATTAAGTTAACTAGTTGTTATAAACAGAGATAAAGCCAATCAAAAACATATATGTTCTTGATTGGCTTTATTTTTTACATATTATTATTTTTGGACATATAAATAAAACAGATGGGATATCTGCAAAAAAAGTATATTACTAACTATTTTTTTGCTATTCTATATGTGAATCTTACTGATGATTTGGTTTTGACTTCGTGAGGGTCTTTTCTACTAGGTTGAATGAGTGTATCAACTATTTGAGGTGATTATATTTGAATAAAAATTATAAACCTAAAGAATTTGCAGAGCTTTTAAATGTATCAGTATTAACTTTGCAACGCTGGGATAATACAGGGAAGTTAAAAGCATATAGAACTCCAACTAACAGAAGATATTATACTTATGAACAATATCAAAAATAAATGGGAATAACAAGTTCAAATAAAAAAACAGTTATTTATACAAGAGTTTCAACTTCTAATCAAAAAGATGATTTAAAAAATCAAGTAGATTTTCTTAGACAATATGCTAATGCAAAAGGAATTATAGTTGATACTATTATAGAAGATTACGGAAGTGGTCTAAATTATAATAGAAAACAATGGAATAAATTGATTGATGAGTGTATGACCAATGAGATAGGTATAATAATAATTACCCATAAAGATAGATTTATTCGATTTGGATTTGACTGGTTTGAAAGATTTCTTAATAAATTTGGCGTTAAATTTATTATTGTAAATAATGAGAGTTTATCTCCACAAGAAGAACTGGTTCAAGATATAATTTCAATATTGCATGCATTTTCATGTAGAATATACGGTTTAAGAAAATATAAAAAGAAAATCAAGGAGGATATAGAAGTTGAAAAAAGCATACAAAACAGAGGTAAAACCAACACAAAAGCAGATAGAGAAAATTAATCAGTCTATTGGTATTTGCAGATGGCTTTATAGTTCATATCTTGCTAAAAATAAAGAATTGTATGAACAATATAAACAAGGTTTAATACCCAAAGAAAAAGCATTTATGTCAGCTAATGACTTTGATAAATATATAAATAACGAAGTTAAAATATTAGATAACTTTAAATGGATAAATGATTGTGGCTCTAAGGCTAGAAAGAAAGTTATTCAAAATGCTGAAATTGCATATAAAAGATTCTTTAAAGGTCAATCTAAGTTTCCTAGATTTAAAAAGAAAAATAAATCTGATGTAAAAATATATTTTCCTAAAAATAATAAAGGTGATTGGAAAGTAGAACGTCATAGAATAATGATTCCTACTTTAAAGAATGTAAGACTAAAGGAATATGGTTATATTCCAGTTGGAGCTAAAGTTATTAATGGAACAGTATCTAAAAAAGCAGATAGATACTACGTATCGGTAGTTATTGAGATTGATACTCTTATTATTCAAAATACCAATCAAGGTATAGGGATTGACCTTGGTTTAAAAGATTTTGCAATATGTTCTGACGGTAATACTTATAAAAATATAAATAAAACACAAAGAGTAAGGAAATTAGAGAAAAAATTAAAAAGAGAGCAAAAAAGACTCTCAAGAAAATATGAAATTTTAAAAAAGAAAGGAGGAACTGCTACTAAATCTAATATAAACAAGAAAATAGTTAAGGTACAAAAAATTCATCATAGATTAGATAATATAAGAACTGACTATATTAATAAAACAATCTCAAAGATAATAAACCAAAAACCAAAGTTTATTACTATTGAAGATTTAGCAGTTTCAAATATGATGAAGAATAAACATTTATCTAAAGCAGTAGCACAACAAAAATTTTATGAATTTAGAAGTAAGTTAACAACTAAAAGTAATGCTTTAGGTATTGAATTAAGAATTGTAGATAGATTTTATCCATCAAGTAAGCTATGTCATTGTTGTGGTTCTATTAAGAAAGACTTAAAACTTAAAGATAGAGTTTACAAATGTGATTGTGGTTATATTGAAGATAGAGATTATAATGCAAGTCTTAATTTAAGAGATTGTTTAACTTATAAAATAGCACAATAAAGCTATTATAAGTATGTACCGATGGCTAGTCGGGAATTTACGACTGTGGAGTATTATACCAAATGTAAGTAGCTTTTATAGCAAAAGCAGATACGTTGAGACGGTTGTCCTTCTTTCCAAGGGAGAGGTCGACTCGAAAAAGGTGCGTGTGGAGTTCTCTTTGGAAGATATGGATATGTCAGATTTTCAGGATAGTGCGACATATGCACAGATTAAGGATTATGTGCTGGAGCATAGCGGATTAAAGGTTTCTAACCTGTATATTTCCCAGATTAAACGGAAGTGTGGATTGGAGGTGGGTAAAAACTACAACTTGCCAAAGTCTGATGATAGTAGACAGCCACAGTGTCCACCGGAAAAAGAGAAAGCAATCCGGGAAGCGTTTGAATATTTTGGATTGGTGTAAGTAAAAAATAATGAAGTGTTGGGTGTCACAAAAAAGAAGGTTGCTGTTTTAAGAATTTTAATTTCTTAAAGCAGCAGCCTCTTTTAATAATCATAAAAAGTCAGTTATGAGCTTTCTTTTTTAGCAGTGTGGCAATTATACTTAATGCAGGTAATTCCAGTAGTGGTCCGATGACCAATGCTAATGAAATTAAGGGGTGATCTGGGAATGCAGCCACAGCTATCGCTAAGGAAAGCGGGGAATTTCTTGCAATTGTTGTAAAGGTTAATGAAACCGTATCCTCATAAGAAAAATTCTGTTTTCTGCCCACAAAACCAGCTAATATAAAATTAGTAACATAAAAAATTACTAACGGTACCATCATTTGCAGAAGTAAAAGAGGATTTTCGATTACTTCTTTACTTTCGGATGCAAACATAGCGATAACAGCCATGCAGAGAAAGAATGTTTGGGCATTGTCGCCTATTTCATTGAGCTTAGCAATTTTACGTTCAAAAAAATTCCCAAACCTAATGCCTAATTTAGTCAGCATTGCAAGTGCAAATGGAATAATTAAAACAGTTACGATACTTATAAGTACAGCACTACTGTCAAAGGTAACTGTTCCACCGAAGAATAAAAATAAATATACGGGCAGTAATAGAATCTGCAATAATAAGTTAAGCGGAAGTATGGAAGCTCCTAACGCAATATTTCCGTTTGCAATTCCGGTGAATACAAGATACCAATCCGTACAGGGAGTAACCATTAGCATAACAAGCCCTATCTGTAAATCAACAGAACTGTTAAAGAATATTAGTCCTAATAGATAGGCTAATAAGGGTGTCCAAATAAAGTTGATAATTAACGCTGTTACTGTAAAACGAATATTTTTGAAAGACTCCTTAAATTTTTTCCCATCTACAGTTAAAAATACAAAATATAGCAACATCATTAAGAATGGTTCAATTAAATTTACTGAGAAATTGCCAAATTTTGTTGTATAGCCTAAGAGCAAACCGATGAAAGCAGCAACAATAATAAAAATCGGCTGCAATTTTGCAGATAAAGTCATAAACATATTCTCCTTATATTTCATAATTTATTTCAGTTGCAGATTATAACATATATAAGATTGCCAGAGTAGTCTGCTTTTGACAATCAATTACTAAATAAATTCCGTTTTTTCATGAAAATGAGTTCGGAATTTATTTAGTAAAAGTATCCAAATAATTTGATTTATATTCAGAAGGTGTGTATCCAAAAATTTTTTTAAATACACGAGTGAAGTGAGAAGATGTGCAGTAACCAACTGAAGAACTGATAAAAGAAATGCTTAATTCAGGTCTTGTCAAAAGTTTTTTTGCGGCATTGCAGCGAATATAATTATGATATTCCAGTAATGTTTTTCCTGTATTTTCTTTAAAAGCTCTTAGTAAGTAACTTTTATTAACAAACAGTTCGGCGGCAAGTGTATCTAAAGAAAATTTTTCTGTATAATGTTTTTCAATATATTCACAAGCCTTGTCGGTAAGTTCTTTTTTTGCTCCCTCCCAATCAGTCATGTCTGGGTGACATCGTTGGCATGGTCGAAATCCGGCATCCAGAGCTTGGTCTAAAGATTCAAAAATAATTACATTTTTGGGGTTACAGTTTCTTGCAGTACAAGAAGGGCGGCAAACAGTTCCAGTTGTTTTTAGTGCATAAAAAAATTTTCCGTCAAAAGAGGAATCATTGTTTGAGATGGCTGTCCATTGTTCCTTAGTCAATCTATCTTCACCTCCTATTTTTTATGTTAATTACCGAAAAAAATTTTATCATAAGAAATGGGAAAAATCAGCAGCAAAGAATTGAAAGTCAAAATTAGAACAAAAATAAAGGAAAAAAAAGTCAATAATGGAACACACAAAAAATGAAAATAATATAAAATAAGCAATGGGTTAGATAATACTAACTCATTTTTTTGGAATAATAGTTAGCTAAAACTAACAAAAAGAGGAGGTTGCAAGATGCCATTGGCTATGTTGGAAAAAGGAAAAAAAGGAACGATACAACGGCTGAGTGGTCCATTAAAAACTGTAAAACATTTGGAAGATATGGGATTTGTTGTCGGAGAAACTGTAATGGTTATTTCAACAATAAAGGGAAATTTAATTGTTGAAATAAAGGGAACACGTTTAGCTATGGATATGGCAATGGCAAATCGTATCATTGTTCAAATTTGAAAGGAGAATAGAAAAAATGAAAACACTGCGACAGGTATCGTGCGGAGAAACAGTTACCGTTGTAAAACTTCATGGCGACGGTATGCTTCGCCGCCGTATTATGGATATGGGTATCACAAAAGGATGTCAGATTTATGTAAGGAAAGTGGCACCATTAGGAGATCCGATAGAGCTGACTGTACGGGGATATGAACTTAGTATCCGAAAAAGTGATGCAGAAATGATAGAAATTGAAGTAGGAGGAAATAAAAATGGGAATTAAAATTGCATTAGCAGGAAATCCGAATACAGGTAAAACTACATTATTTAATGCATTGACCGGCAGTACACAGCACGTGGGAAACTGGCCCGGTGTAACAGTTGAAAAAAAAGAGGGTAAGTTAAAGAGTGATAAATCGGTTATTGTTCAGGATTTACCGGGTATTTATTCCTTATCACCTTATACCGCAGAGGAGGTTGTTTCGAGAAATTATCTTGTAAATGAAAAACCGGATGTAATTTTAAACATAGTGGATGCTTCTAATTTGGAACGTAATTTATATTTGACTACACAGTTATTGGAAATAGGTGTTCCTGTAGTTATAGCATTGAATATGATGGACATCATTAAGAAAAATGGTGACCATATTGATACGAAGAAACTTGCGGATATGTTAGGCTGTGAGGTTGTGGAGATTTCAGCATTAAAAGGAACCGGAATTGATGAAGCTGCCAAAAAGGTTGTTTCTGTTGCACAGAAGAAGCAAAAGTCGGAGCTAAAACATACTTTTTCGACAGGAGTAGAAACTGCATTACAGCAAATCACAACGATTATAGAGGGAAAAGGTGATAATACAGGTAATCGCTGGTTTGCAGTAAAAATATTTGAGAGAGATGAAGATATTGTATCTAAATTATCATTCAGTGCATCTGAGAAACAGCAAATTGAAGAGATTATTTCAGCTTGTGAAAAGCAGATGGATGATGATTGTGAAGGCATTATCACAAGCGAACGATACGCATGGATTTCGGGTGTGATAAACAAATGTTTTGTAAGAAAAAATAAATCAGGAATGACTATTTCTGATAAAATTGACCAAATTGTAACAAATCGTTTTCTTGCATTGCCAATTTTTGCATTTGTAATGTTCCTTGTATATTATATCTCAATTTCTACGATTGGAACAATGGGGACAGATTGGGCAAATGATGTTCTTTTTGGTGAATGGGTTCCGGGTTGGGTTGACAGCCTGCTGCTTGGGGCAAATGGTGAGCCGGTTATAGCAGAATGGTTATATTCGCTGATTCAGGATGGTATTATTGCAGGTGTTGGAGCTGTATTAGGATTCCTGCCGCAGATGTTAGTTCTTTTTATATGTTTGGCAATTTTAGAGGATTGTGGTTATATGGCTCGTATTGCATTTGTGTTGGATAGAATTTTCTGTAAATTCGGTTTGTCCGGAAAATCGTTTATTCCAATGCTGGTAACGACCGGATGTGGTGTTCCGGGAATTATGGCTGCACGTACAATTGAAAATGATAATGATCGTCGTATGACAATTATGACAACAACATTCATACCATGTGGGGCTAAATTACCTATTATTGCATTGATTACGGGAGTGTTTTTCCCTGAAAAGACATGGGTAGCACCTTCTACATATTTTTTAGGAATAGCCTGCGTTATTGTGTCAGGAATTATATTAAAAAAGACAAAAATGTTTGCAGGTGACCCGGCACCATTCGTAATTGAACTTCCTGCATATCATTTTCCGAGTGTGAAGGGTGTACTTAGAACTATGTTTGAACGTGGTTTGGCATTTGTGAAAAAAGCCGGTTCGATTGTATTACTTGCAACAGTTTTAGTTTGGTTTTTACAGAGCTTTAATTGGAAAATGCAGATGGTGGATACAGAAGAATCTATGCTTGCAGCTATTGGAAGTGTTTTGGCACCAATATTTACACCACTTGGTTTTGGCGATTGGAAAGCAGCAGTTGCTTCTGTTACAGGTCTTTTGGCAAAAGAAAATCTTGTTGGTACATTTGGAGTTCTCTATGGATTTGCAGAGGTTGCAGAAGATGGCTCAGAATTTTGGCCTATGCTTTCACAGGCATATACACCTGTTGCAGCTTATGCTATGATGGCATTTAATTTGTTGTGTGTTCCATGTATGGCGGCAGTTGGTGCATTGAGAAGAGAAATGATGTCTGGTAAAATGACTTGGTTTGCAATTGGTTACCAGTGTCTGTTAGCGTATATTGTAGCATTGTGGATTTATCAGTTTGGTACTTTGATTACTACGGGAGCATTTGGTGTTGGTACGGTAGCAGCCATTGTTACGTTTTTAGTTGTTTTATATTTGTTATTTATAAAAAAGCCTTATTCAGCAGATAAAGAAATGGCAAAGAGGGTATAGTTATGGAAACGGTTATTGTTGGAGGTATTGTTCTTATAATTATATTGCTTGCAATTAGAAGTGTATATAAAAACATGAAAAGTGGTGGCTGTAGTTCTTGTGATGCTGGTTGCAGTAAATGCAGTGGCTGTAATTCTAAGAAAGAGTAGTAAATTTCATTGCATAAAGAATAATAATCAATGAAGCAGGCGGGCAGCGTATCTATGATATAGCTGTCTGCTTTTTGTTTATATAATGTTATAGGAGATGTGTTCATGAAAGGATATAAAAATATTGGAATACCAAAGGAAAAAAAGATGTATTCGCCACCTGAGAGAGTAAGAAAAAAAGAGTTTTGGAGTGAACAAACACAAAAAGTATCAAAAAAGCAGCAACTTTTGGAACAGATGAAAAATAGAGAAAAAGGTACTGGATTTTGAAAAATCAACTTAAAAAGTCAACATACTTTCATAGAATCAACTCAAAAAGTCAACTCATTTGGAAAAAATCAACTTAAAAAGTAAGTTGACCGTCTATTTTTAGATATAAAAACAGGGTTTTAGGGAGAAAATCCCTAACCGATAGCGTGAGCCGTCTCTCATGCGTATCTGGCAAATTACCATATGAACAGATTCTATAAGCAGAAATTTAGGGAGAAATATTTTAAATGCTGGCTTTGAACATTGTCAGAAAATCGTGATTAGTGAAGTACAGATAAGAGAGAATTGCTTGTTATTCAGGGAATAAGCGGCATTAACAGAGAATGAAATATTTTGAAAGTAGGAATTTGCCAGATACGCACTATGTATTACAAGTGCATTTCCGGTTAGGGAAATCCCTAAAACCCTTGCTATTTTATATGTTAACTGACTTTTTCAGTTAATTTTTGAGAAGTCAGTTGAAAAATTCAGTTAACTTTTGAAAAGTTGATGGACTTTTTCAGTTAACATTATGTCGGAGAGAAGAACAGAAAATTTTATTACTTGAAAATTTCAATTAAAAATTCAGGCGTTAACTGACTTTTTCAGTTAACTTTTGGAAAGTCAGTTGAAATTTTCAGTTAACATTGAAAAAGTCGACTTAAAAAATGAGTTGACTTTTATTTTTTTGTCTTTAGTGATAGTGCTGCTACCACTAAAGGGAGTGCAGGTTACTTTAAGGTTCATCTGTTATCCGTTATAATTGGTGTAGTATTTAAGAAAATCAATATGCATTCAGCTTTTTACATAGCAGTACATAATGTGATTTCCAAAAACTTATGTACTGCAAAAATAAAGCCTGAATGGAGGAAATGCTTATTGAAGAAATACTATGAAGATGCAGGAGATAATGCGGCATTTGAACGATTTGTGGAGGTTTTGTGCCGGATAATCCAAAAGTATGGAAAACAGGTGCTGGAAAGTCAGAATGGGCATATTGAGCAGATGGCAGATGTTTCTGATGGGGAGAAACAAAATACAATGATTGAGGATAAGGCGGCATAAAACTAATTTACACATTGCGTATTCGTAATAACTATGATACAATGAGTACACAATGTGTATTTACATATATAAGTGGAGAGGACATTCTTTTTGAAAAGGAGGCTTTTATGGTTACGAAATTTATTTATGCAACCTATAATCCGTATTGTAACAGCATTGACATTACCACATTTGACAATGTACTGCTGAGGATAGATTGCAATAAAGCAGAGGAAGGATTAATAACCACACCAAATTCTCAGCGGTTGTTAGATACGCTTGCGGTTGATAATCCTTTGGAATATGCAAGGCTGGTGCTGGATAATGAAATGCAGGTATGGATTGACGCAGAAGACAGTCTGGAAGTGTGGTAAATCAATCTCATAGGGGTAAATCATAGGGTAAACCTCAATAGGTAAAAAATCATTATGGAAGTAATTATGGAGAACAGGAAGATGGATTGTAAAAACAGAATTATCAGATTGCGTGAAAGTACGGGAATGAACCGAAAGGATTTTTGTAAATTTATGGATATTCCGTACCGGACAATGACGGAGTGGGAATTGGATAACCGTCATGCACCGGATTATGTGATAAGACTTTTGGAGTATTATATCCGCAGTGAAGGTCTGATGAAAAATGAAATAGAAGAAGGAGGTGGCAGTCCTGAAAAAGAAACAGACTAAATGTTATATTTATACAAGGGTATCCACTTCCATACAGGTAGATGGCTACAGTCTGGAGGCACAGCGTGATAAGTTGAGAAAATATGCGGCATATGAAGATATGTTTGTAGCAGGTGAATATTCTGATGAGGGCTTTTCCGGTAAGAATATTCAAGGTCGTCAGGAATTTCAGAGAATGCTTCATGATATACAGAATAATAAAGATGATGTGTCATATGTGCTGGTTTTTAAACTCTCACGATTTGGCAGAAATGCAGCCGATGTGCTGAACTCTCTGCAGCTTATGCAGGATTATGGTGTTAATCTTATCTGTGTGGAAGATGGCATTGACAGTTCTAAGGATGCCGGAAAGCTGATGATTTCCGTATTGTCTGCGGTGGCAGAGATTGAGCGTGAAAATATCCGTACACAGACCATGGCAGGTCGTGAACAAAAGGCTCGTGAGGGTAAATGGAATGGTGGCTTTGCACCTTATGGATACAAACTGGAGAATGGAGAACTTGTAATTGCAGAAGATGAAGTAGAAGTTATCCGAGTGATTTATGACCGCTATATTCACACAACAGAGGGTGCTGCCGGAGTTGCAAAATATCTCAACCGAAATGGTTATGTGAAAAAACTGCGTCAGAATAACACTATTCCGGGCTTTTCAAGAGATTTTGTAAAAAATGTGTTGGATAATCCTGTTTATATGGGGAAATTTGCTTATGGCAGACGAAGAACCGAAAAGAAGCCGGGAACAAGAAATGAAATGCACATAGTAGAGCAGTCAGAATTTCCGGTATATGAGGATCAGCATGAAGCGATTATTTCAGAGGAAGACTGGTATCTGGCACAGGAAAAGCGAAAGAAAAATTCGTTTAAAAGGGAAAAAGTCAATAATCCTGACCACGCACATATCCTATCCGGTATTTTGAAGTGTCCATGCTGTGGTAAAGGAATGTATGGAAATATAGCAAAGGCTCACAGTAAAGACAGAAAAACTCGCTACTATTATTATTGCAAGAATACTGTCATGCCAACCGGACATGAATGCAGTTTCCGATTGAATTTAGAACAGACAGAAATTAACAAAATGGTAGCAAAGATTATTTCAGCAATGGTAAACAAGCCTCGATTTGCGGAAGCAATAAAAGAGAAAATCGGAAGTGCTGTGGACACTGCGGATATGGAAAAGCAGGTAGAAAACCTGCAGGTACAGTTGAAACAGACGGTTGGCACGAAAACCAGACTGGAACGCCAGATGGATACGTTGGATATTAACGATACTCATTATGACAGAAAAATTTTGGATTTACAGCGTCGTTATGATGAACAGTATGATATAATAGGGGAGATAGAATCAGACATTGAAGAATTACAGGGTCAGATTCGCAGTATCCGTCAGGAGAAGATTTCCGGCGATAACATTTATCAGCTTTTACTGGCATTTGATGAAGTTTATAATTCTGCAACAGAAGCAGAGCAGAAAGAATTTATGAAAGCCTTTATTGAGCGAATTGACCTGTATTCAGAGAAGCAGAAAGATGGAAACTGGATTAAGAATATTGTGTTCAATTTCCCTGTCCCGATGGACGGTGGAGAAGTGAAAGAACTTCCCTTGGAATACGAGACAACAGTCGAAACAGTAATATTCTTAAAATGTTTATATTTGATTACATTTTAAGTAGCAGTTTGGATTAACTAATATTTTAAAAGTGGTGATCTAAATGAGAAAGACGAAATTATTGAGTTAAAAAATGAGACTGAAGAACATACAAAGAATAATTATTTAGTAAATATTAAGAAAAAATGCTCATGCAAAACATAAATGCATGAGCATTTTTTGCATTTATATAAAAATATTGTAAATAAGTTAAATAAAAATAGATTTATTTATTTTTTAGATGTATACTATATTTTTTGAAAAATTAATAGAATATATGAATTTTTGGGGGGATTCAACTTAAATATAATAATTAAATATTTATTTTTTCTGTAAAAATATTGTTGGGAATGATATAATAAAACAAATATATTTCATTTTAGATGATTATGTTATATAATTGTTGTGTAAGAATAATGTGGTAAGGAGGAATAATTTAGAAATTAAACATTTCTAAATATAAATAAATGAAAGTTTTATTTGCTATAGGACAAGATACAAGCAACAGTATACAAGAAAATATATTGAAGCAATTTCAGATGAAATATAATAAATCTTTTGAGTATAAATCAGAATATTATGTTGAAGGGGCCATGAAGTGTTTAGAAGAAGCAGAGGGACAGTATGATGTACTTATATTAAACGAAACACTAGAAAATGTGGCAGTAGATACTAAGCTTATTGATACTATTACAGACCTTTATCCAAATTTGCAAGTTATTTTAGCAATAGATGATAAGCATAAAGAAGATGATTATACTAGCAAATTATATACTCTAGGTGTATATGATGCTCTATATTTTTCTGATTTTACTGATGAAAATTTATTAGAGCTATTAGATTCACGACGAAGTAAAAAACAAGCTAAAGATTATTATTGTATTGAAGAAAAGATTGATGATATAGATATTAAATTTCAAATAACTCCTATCACAGAGGATGAATTAAATAAAACTATATCAGTTCTTCACCAGAGCATTAAAGATGGTAACTTATCTGAAATATTTAAGGAAGTAGATAAGGAATACAATCCAAAAGAGATGTGTTATTTACTTACTATGTTACCTCAAAGTATTTTAGATGAATTAAAGAAAGCAAATGATAAAGTATATAGAAAATATGAAAAGATAGTTGAAAAAGAAATAAAAGGTATTGACGCTTCACCAGAGGTAAAAACAGAAATTAAATATGTAGAGAAGATTAAAGAAGTACCAATAATAAAAAAAGTAGAGGTAGAGAAAGAAAAACCAATAGTAGTAGAAAAAGAAATCTTAAAAGTAAGTCAAGTACGGTACGATTCGATTATCGCTGTTATAGGAAATGCACCAGCTGGTAAATCATATGTAACTTGGAATTTAAGTCATGCTCTATCGGAACACTATAAAGTAGCTGTTATATGTATTGATAACAGTTCAAGTGCAAGTGCTTATTTTGGTATTGATGATAATGAAGATGCCCCTCTTCATGATATAGAGAATAAATCTATAAAGCAAATTGCTGAAGAAGGAGTATATATAAACAAAAACTTAGTGGTATACACTAATAAGTTTGGTGAGAGAGCAGAACTCAGAAGGAATACTTTATCTCAACTGATAAGTGCAATTCGCTCACAAGATATAAACATTATTATTATTGATTTAGCAACAGGATATAGTACAAGTTTATTATCAGCTATTAGTGTAGCTAATGATGTATTAGCAGTATACAGTATGGATAATGCACACATCCGTATGAATGATCTACTTCTATCAAGATTAGATGAAGAACTATATAAGAACAACACCATTGCTGTATTAAACAATGTATATAGAAATAGCAAGGAATATAAAAATGTACTTAATTACTTAAATAAATCTGAAAAATTTAAGGAAATTGTACCTATTAGCAATTGCGGTGATACTACATACGATTATATGTATTCTAAATCTTGTAATTACAAAAAAGATAACAATGAGTTCACCAGGGATATTGATGTATTAATAAATACACTAAAGCTTCAAAGTAAACAATCAAATAAAAATAAAAAGAAAGATACTATATTTAGTAAATTTATAAGGAGGCCTAGATAAATAATGAATAATAAAAAATATGGTAGTTATGCAGATAAAAAGAAGCGTTCTGCAGCTTTAAAAGTTGGTTCCATAATTTTAGGTACAACGATTAGTGTAGTCGGCATATATCAGTTTGTGATTCTTGATTATTATGGAAACAAAGTAAGAGAAAATACCATAGAAGAACTAACCAATAAAGAAAGTGGCTTTGTAAAAACTTACAGATTAACTAAGGACATAACTGAAGGTACAAAGTTTGATGATGAAACTCTATTAGAGGAAATAACTCAAAATAGTAGTGTAGTACCTGAAACATGTATAAAAAATAAATCTGATGTAAAAGATTTGGTTTCTAGAATTGAGTTAAAGAAAAATACAATTGTAACTTATGATATGTTGATAGACATGGAGGAACAAATAACTGATGAAATTAAAAATTCAGATTTTAATTGGATAAGAATACATACATTTTTACAACAAGGAGATTATGTTGATATCCACTACAAAGAAATGGATGGAACTGATACTATTGTTGCTTCTAAAAAGAAGGTTACTAATCTTAGTGGAAATACATTTTCAACGAATATTTCTGAATTGGAAAGAGCTTTCATTAACAATGCTACAGTAAGGGCTGATGTGACTGGTGGAGAATTATATTTATCAATATATCCTGAACCAGAAAATCAAAATGCAGCAGAAGTTACATATGTTTTAGATAATACAATACAACAAGCGATTGAAAAAGATCCAAACATAGTATTCAAATCGGCTGATAGGTTAAAGGAAAAAATAGATTCTACAGTTACAGAAAAACCTAATTTTGCAGGAGGTAATTAAGATGTTAGTAGCTTTTTGGTCGCCTCTTCATGGGAGAGGCAATACTAGTAATTGTATAGCGGCTGCTATGCAATTAGCAATGAATTACAACATAAATGTATTCATAACACATAGTCACTATACAAGAAGTACAATGGAAAGCGCTTTTTTAAAAGGTGATGAAGAAGACGATTTATTAAAATTTTCAGATCTTGGTTTAGATAGTATAAACCGAGCAATAAAAACTGGTTGCCTTGAAATAGAGGATATAGAAAGTTATTGCAATAGAATAATTGATAATTTACATCTTATATCAGGTTCTAAAAAATCTAATGAGGAAGTATTTAAGCAAAACATTGGTAAGGACTTTGGACGGATTTGCAATTTCATAAAGCAAGGCGATAATGTGACTTTCATAGATATTGACTCTGGATATAAAAGTGATATAGCAAATGAAATAATAAAACTATCTGATTATGTAGTAGTTACTTTAGATCAGACTAATTTATTATTTGAAGATTATTTCAACCATGAGAATATTATTACACCAGAACAAGAGATTATAGTAATGGGTAGATATGATGATAATAGTAAATATACAAGAAGTTATACTTCTAAGAGATTTAAGCGTCCTATATATACTATTCCACAAGATACAGAATATCTAGATGCATTAAACAATCATAGAATTAAAGATTTTTTTCAAAAGAAGTACAACCTAGAAGATGATTTATTTATAGATGAATTAAATCTTTTGGTTGAAGAGTTAGTTTATAGATTTGAAATGTCTGGTATGACGATAGAGAAGAAAGAAGAAGAGAGTAAGAAGAGATTCGCTTTCTTTGGTAGATAAGGGGGGAAATATTATGTTTGTCTTACTGAAAAATTTATTCTCAAATAATATAAATGAAGATCCGAAGGAAAAATACTCATTAGCAGCTATTCAAAACTTTGTTGATGAAAATATTAATAATGTTATTAGTTCAACTATAGATGAATTAGGAAAAAGTTATTATGAAATTAGACAAATAAGAAGAAGAAAAGAGATTTTTAAAACTCAATTAAATTTATGTGGTTTAGGAGATATAGCATCAAAGGAGTATATAAAGAGCTGGATATCTGATTTAATAACACAAAAATATAATGTTAATGCAGATAATATTCACTATGCTATTAATTTTGACCATCCAACTGTTTATGATAAATTTTGCATTATACTTTATGAATATTTTAAAGAATATAGATATGATGCACTGAAAAAATTAATTTTTAACTATAAATTGGATCAGCTTAAGACAATAGAAGATGAAGAAATGTTTGCAATAACAGAAGAAGACATAGACGATGTTTTTGATAAAGAGTTTATAGATACAACTAAGCTAAAATTCTATGAAAAATTAGACATACTAGTCCAAAGAATTTATGAAAACATACAAGGGTTATCTGTAATAGATGATATTAGAGATATGAACTGCGATGGAATAAGTATTGGAGTATCAGGTGTTCCTATTGATTTTGCAGTTAAGATTAGTGATATGAACATAAAAAATGGTGAATTTAAAAAATATCCGATGAGTTATGATTCAGTATGGCTATATCTAAATGGAAAAGAAATAGCAATGCAATTTATGACATTTGGTAGTCAAAGACAACTTGAAAGAGTATGTAGAAAGCTATATAGATTTAATAATCAAAAGCAATTTACTCAAAGTGATGGATACATATTTAATAATCAAGGAGATTTTTCACGTATTGCTGTATTTAGACCTCCTTATGCAGAAAGCTGGGCCGCCTTAATCAGAAAATTTGATATTGATGGAGATTTAGATGTTCTAATTACTCATGAAAACGCAGATATAGTTAAAGAACTTATTTCTTATATAATGAAAGCTTGCCAAAATATGTGTTTTACAGGAGAACAAGGTGTAGGAAAAACTACTATGCTAGTTGGTGCAATTAAGAAATTATATGCATATCTTACAATCAGATGTTATGAAAGTTACTTTGAAACTTTCCTTAGAATTAAGAATTATCGTAGAAATATACTAACAATCAGAGAAACTGAGCAAATAAAAGGTGAAGAGGCCTTAGACAGTATTAAAAAGTCAAATGGTAAAATAACAGTTATATCTGAATCAGCAGATGATATGTCAAAAGCATATGTTATAAAAGGTGCTTTAGCTGCTAGTAAAGCTGTTTATTGGACAGATCACAGTGTAAGTGAGGACGAGCTAGTTCAAACACATAGAAATGCACTTTTAAATATAGGATTATTCCGAGATGAAAGTCTTGCAGAGGAACAAGTATTAACAGTACTTAAGTGGAATACACATTTAATCAATGACGAAGAATATGGAGAAAGATACATAGGTAGATTAACAGAATTTATCCGATTGGACAAAGAAGATTATGTTAAAGACAATAGTACAGATGCATTCAATGAGAATGCTAGGAAGTTCTTTGAAAGGAGAACAAATTCTAAAAAATACAAAACCTCAAATATTATTGAATTTGATAAAGAAAATAGAAGATATGTTGTAACTAATGAAATTTCAGAAGAAAAACAACAACAAATTTTATCAAAGTTAAGAAAAAAAGATAAGGAAGGATTTATAAAGCTCCTAGAACGTATGAAGGAGGAAGTGAATAGATGTTCAATATAGCTAAATTGCAACTTGTTATTGGAATATTAATATTTTTAATGATTTTAATAATTCTTTTAATTGTAATGTCCTTATCTGCAAAGAAAAATAAAAAAATAATTGAGATAGGAAATAAAATTTTTGAAAGCCTTTGTAAAATTCCTATCTTTAGAAATAGACTATATAATCTGAGAACAAGAATATATAATAATACACTTGCTGAAGAATGGTTGATTAGATACAAAGTTATTTTTGATATTATTCTATCCGGGCTAGTTGGATTAATTGCAGTAGTAATTGTTATAGCTTTCTTTCGTAATAACTTATATGTTACATGTACATTCTTATTTCTATGTTATCAAATACAACAAATGACACTTGACATTCTGATAGGGAATGATACTAGATTTTTAGAAAGTTTGTATGAATATAATATTGAATTACAGCAAGCATTTAATTTAACCAAGGATGTAAGAGCAGCAATAAAGGAAGCAAACATTAATAGTGAAAACTATAATCTTACCAAAAGAATGGAGGAAGTGGAAAAGCTATTAGATGATGAATTAGAGCTGGAACTATATTTACAGGATTGTCCCAATGAATATTTAAAATTACTAATACTTAATTGTAGCCTTGTATCAGAAAATGGTGATAAAAAAGATGTTGATGGGAAATCAGTATTTCTAGAAAATATCTTCTACAATAATGAAAACATACAGACAGAAGTATTTAAGCGTAGACAATTGGAGTTTTGGCTAAAAGGCTTAAAATTAACGTGTATTTTACCATTACTTACTTTTTCACCATATGAAATATGGGCGCATAAATACTTAAGTGTAAGTGATATTTTCTATAATAGCACAAAAGGATTCTTAGTAAAACTTGCAATTACAATTATCTCTATAATTTCATTCTTTATTATTGATGGATATGAGAAAACACATAGAACCAAATCTAAAGTTCAGAAAGATGAACATTGGGAAGATAAATTATGTAAAATTAAAGCTTTTAAAAATTTAATTTCACATATAACTCCTAAAAGAAATTCTGCTAAGGCTTATAGATATACAAAATTAATAAGTGATTCTGGTGAGTTTACTACAATTGAGCATATATTTGTTCAAAAAGTTGTGTTTTCAATTATAGGATTTATAGTTATTTTCTCTGTTACAATATCTCTGCATCAAATTAATAAAAGCAATATTTTGAATAATTTGATTATATCAGCTGAATTACAAAATAGTATAATTCAAACTCAAATGGATAAGGAAGATATAGTTAATTTAGAAAATGATTTATTTCAATATGTAAATGAAGATGATCTAGATGAAAGTTATTCTATATTACTGGACAAGGTTAATGAACAAGGTGTAGTAACAGGAGCAGATTATATTGTAAGAGACATAATTACTAAACAAGTAAAGGTACTAAATGAAAAAATTAGTTTAATAGATATTTTAATATCACTAACAGGTATTTTTCTAGGATATTGTTCTCCAGAAGTAATACTAAAATTAAAAACTAAATATAGAAAGCAAGAAATGGAAAATGAAATAATTATATTTGAAACTATAATTTTGATATATATGTACCATGAGCATGGGACAAGTGAAATCATATTACAAACAATGAGTAAATTTGCAGATATTTTTAAGCCGCAAGTAGATAATGTATTAAAAGAAATTAGAAAATCAGATTTTAAAGCTTTGGAGAATCTTATTGAAGACATAAAGTACAAGCCTTTTTTAAATCTAATTAAGAATCTTATTAAAGCTGAAAATATAAAAACAAAAGACGCTTTTATTTCTTTATCTGAAAATAGGCGTAATTATTTAATGAATAGAAAGGAGGACAATAAAAGGATGGTATATAAGAGAGTGAATAATGCACAAATATTATCAATTTCAACAATAACATTAATTGTTATTTGTTATATGGCAATACCTCTTCTTTATGTATCAACCGTACAATATAATAAAACTCAAAGTCAAATTCTTGAGTATCAAAATAATGATATTCAAAATAACGAAAAGTAAATAGTATGAAAAGTGAGGTAATAAACTATGGATAGTATCCCAAAGAAAGCATTATTTTTAGCAGTAGTAACATGTTTAGCATTAACGTTAATAGGAGTAGGTATTACATATTATAACAAAACTCAACCAGTGCTAGAAAATTCAAGCTCGAAAATTGATAGTGTAGCAACACAATTAGATAGTATAGAGTACAAACAATATGATGGTATGCCTGTAAGTGGGAGTGAAGTTATTTCTGCTATTAATACAAAAGCTAGTAGCAATATAGCAGTAAAGGTAAAAACTTCTGGTAATCCAAGTGGAAAGGTATATAATTCTGGAAGCTACAATATTAAAGATATAAATGATGAAAACTATATAGAACCAACAGCTAATTTTAATGCTGAAGTAGATAGAACTGATAATGGTACAGTAACTGGATTAACTTTTGAACAAGATTAATAGATTAATATATATAGGATAAGGAGTAAATTGCCTTATCCTATATAACTAAGAGGGATGTTTTTATGGATAAAGATTATAGTAAATATTATATAATTCCGATAATAGCTCTTATATTAGGAATAATAGTTTTTGGAGTGAAAGATTTAGTACATAGAAACCATATTAATAAATTATTGTTAGTACAATCAAGTGAATACAATGTAAAACCAGAAAAAATAGATAATGATACAATAAATGAGGTAAAAGAAATTTTTATAGAAGAACTATCAGAAAAAGCTATATCAACTTCTTCTGATAAAGAAACTGAAGAAAATGAAAAAGATGATATTGAGAAGTCAAACACAAATAAAAAAATATTGGCAAGTAGTAATAAAGTAGAAAAGAAAACTCAAAAAGGTGAAGATTTTATTTCAGATAATGAAGCTATTTTAAATAAAGATATTACTACAGTAGATATATCTAATAAAAATATTAATACGAATTTAAACGATATACAATTACTAGCAAGACTTATTCAAAGTGAAGCAGGTAATGAGCCATATATGGGTAAGCTAGCAGTTGGAAATGTCGTATTACATAGAGTTAAAGAAGATAAGAGCAATATAGAGGACACTATTTACAAGAAAGGACAGTTTGATGGTGTAAATACAAATAATTTTTACTCTCAGCCAAACAATGAAAGTATACAAGCAGCTATAGAAGTACTTAATGGTAGAGAAGTATTATCAGATAGTTATTTTTTTGTGAATTTAAATGTGGCATCCCCTTCATGGGCAAAAACAGATAATTTTATTACAAGGATAGGAGACCATTGGTTTTTTAGAAAGGAGTAGTTATGAGTGATTCGATTGTAGCAGATGTATTTATCATGATTTTATGCGTTATTTTATTATTTATAGGCCCCATTTATCAAAATTTTGATACAGCAGATAGATTATGTGATTCTATCGTAAGCGAAGTATTAAATACTTATGAAAAAGATATTCGCAAAAAAGGGTATATAGATAAAGAAACGTATTTTGATTTTTTAACTGATTTAGCAAGAACTGGAGAAGTATATGAAGTAGAATTTATACATACAAGTAGATTAGCATATCCAAGTGGTAGCGATGATTATGAAATTCATGAAATTAAGTATGGGAATGATATAATACTTGAACAAATAAAAGATGGTAGTAAAAAATACACTATGAGATATGGTGATGATTTTAAAATTAGGATAAAAGAAAAGAAAGCAGCACCTAGTAGATTACTAGTAAGTATATTTGCAAATAAGGGAACTGAGACACTATTAGTATTTACTGGTGGTGGAATGATAGAAAATGAGGTTTATGAGTAATGAGTAGAATAATGATTATAATGGCCATACTTATTTTAACTAATCTATATCTACCTACTAGAATGGAGCAGAATACAATCTTTACTGCTGAAGCTCAGTCAAAACAATATAATGAAATGCTGGTAAGAGCAACAAGTGATGCTACACAAACATTACTGAGAGTTAGTGATAGCTATTCTAATGAATTAATGGCAGAAGGAACTAAAGTTGATTATAGAAATATCAATATAAATTTAGATGCTTCCTTAGAAAGATTTTATAAAACCCTTTATATCAATCTGAATATAGAAGAGGATTATTCATATCAACAATCAGTTAAGTTTAGAATTCCTATTAAAATTGCAATGGGATATGATGGATTTTATGTTAATTATTTTAAGACTGATGGATCAGGAGAGGAATGGTCAGATATACATAAATTCTCTGATGTTCAAGGTGATTTGGTTATTCATTTCACTTTAAGTGATGAAGTAACAGTAACTAATCATGTAACTAAGGAAACGCGAACAGGAACGAGAGCAGAACTGGCAAAATATTATCCAACAAGTTGCTTAAAAGATGAAGCAACTTTTAATAAAGTAAAATCGCAAGTTATAAACTCATTAATTCAATCAGACTTAGAATTTTATACAACAAAAAATAATCAAATTGCACTTCAAAATGGATGGAATATGAATTTTGATATCCCTTATTGGGGGAATACATCAATAGATAGTGTTTCATTTATTGCATTTTATCAAGGGGATGCATTATTGGGTACTAATAAAATGTATAGTGCATTTGGCTATGCTACATCACAGGCAGTCAATAAAAGAGAAATATATGGATATACAAGAGATGGAAAAAAACTTTATTCAGATAATAAATTAACTTCTGTTGGTGAATTAACTTATTTTGAAAATCAGTTTGAAGCTGCTATGAAAGGATATTCACCAGATCCAATATATTATTATAAAACACCATAATACTAAAAACATTTTCTGCTGAAACCAATACAGAATGAGCGTTATAGATATATTGCCACGATATTAAAGTTATATAAATATTTTATTTATTGATAGAACAAAACAAATATGTTACAATTTACTTGTAGCATATTTATTTTATGTAAAAAAACAAAATTTTATTTGAAATATATATTCTTAGGAGGAAGTATAAATGAGAAATAAACTAATCAAAACAATTGCATTAACATTAGCATTATCAAGTTTAGGAGCAGTAGGAGCAAGTGCATCAGGACAAGCCCAATGGAAGTTAATAAATAATAACTGGTATTATTATGATTCAAACGGACAAATGAAAACAGGTTGGATTTATGATAAGGGAAATTGGTATTATTGTTATTATAATGGCCAGATGGCTAAAAATACTACAATAGATGGTTATTATTTAAATTCTAATGGAGCATGGACATTAAATAGACAAGCTACTTCTGATAATGCAATAGTTCAAAGTGACTTAAAGGGAAATGGCTCAATAAGATATGACATAAATTCAACAGAAAATGATTATAAAGCACAAGAAATATTAAATGCAAATACAAATAGTGTAGTACTAAATTCAGAATATGAAAGCATGTTATTTACAGCGTGTGAAGATTTAGCACAAGGAAAAAACACTATTGCGAATTTAAAAAGTAATTGTATAGGGAAAGTAGTTGGTAGCAAATATAGAATAACTAATATTGTATATTTAAGTAAAGTATTTGAGAGTAGTAAAGAATTGGTTTTAGACTATAATCCTGTCAATGATAAAGTAAATAAGATAAAAGAAAGTGAGTTAGCAGCATATACACCAAAATCAACATATAAATATGATAAGTATTTAGTATTTACAGGTGATTCGTTCACGAATGATTGGGAAGCTATGAGAGTAGTTATAGAATTAGAGGCTCTATAATGAAAAGATTTAAACGACATATTACTTTTATACTGTTCATGACTATTTGTTTCTCATTTATTCATACTAATAAGGTATATGCATATAGCTTGTCAGCTTCACCTTCACATCTTACAACCAATAAGGATGTTACAAAAATTTCTTTGCCAACATTACCTGTTGATTGTTATGTACTATATACATCACGTGAGAGTGACACCCCATCTCAAAGTCAGATGTGGCGTATACCTGCTAATTATCCTAACATTCAAGATTATAATATTTGTGGAACATGGTATTTGCATGTATATGTACCATCAACTGGAGATAGAGCTACATTTGGCCCTTATCAAAAGGAAATTACACCTCCTATAGTGCCAGTTTTTCAGTGCAAGACAACCGGAGTATGGGAAGGTAAATGGGCGAGTGATCCTACCTTGACATATGCATCATTTGATGTAGCAACGCAAGGAGATCAAGGAAATTCAGAGAGAGATACTATAAATAATACAGATAGTTACTTTCAGTCTGGTGTTGATTATATAGAGGTATGGGATACATTAAATGGTGTTGATAAATTATTAGGAAAAGTAAATGCTAGCTCAACTTCATTTACAGTACAAGGGATAGGTTGGCATAAGTTATGGGCTAAAGCAGTTGATAAAGTCGGAAATGAATCTGATTGGGGAATTTATGAATTTGGATTAGGCCCTGAAGGAGAGATACCTGATCCTGAAGAACCAGATATACCCTCTGGTAAGTTAGGCGTAATTAAATTTAATCCTAACGAAACAAAGTGGACAAATAAAGGTAAAACAGGAGAAGGTGAAGGAGCATATCCAGTAGAAGTTTATTATACTGGAGATAACCCATATAAAACTAAAGGAACTGCTACTATTGAAAAAGAAAAGACAGATGATGAAGGTAATACAACAACGGTAACATCTAAAAAAAGTATTACAGTAGAATTTCCACTAGAATATATCGAAGTCACTGGAGATGCAGAGGATACTGTAGATGGAGATAGGGGAATGGTATACATAGAACAAGAAGGAGAGGGACAATCACTTCATGGTGAAGGATTTTGGGGTGATGCTGAATATGATGAACCCAGTGATTGTGTAGATGTAGATTATGATGAACCTGATAATCCAGTAGGGGATAGTGGTAAATACGATATAGATTGGACAAGGCCAGAGTTTACTGTTTCACCTAAACCTAAGAAGGAATGGAGAAATGATACATTATATGATGTAGATGTAGAAATATATGATGAACTTTCAGGAATAGATACTGGAACAATTGAACTAGATGATATATCTCATTATCAGAGAGATGAAACTATTAATGTTAATGGTGGAGGAGATCAGGATTTCTCTCATACATTTGAGCTTGATGATGGAATATATAGTATAAGTATTGATGCAGTAGATATTGCAACTAACGATTATGATAAAACATATAAAACTTACTATATAGATGGTACTGAACCTGAGATAGATTTTAACATTAAGGAGCAAATCTTTAGTGAAGATGCTGGAGCTATTAGAAAACCTAGTATATTAGGATATGATGATAGTTTTTATGGAAAGTTAACATGTACTGATAATTTGTCTGGTGTAAAATCTATACAGTATAAATGGACATATGGAAATAAAAAACCTACCAATGGATATACTCGAATATATACGTCACAAGATACGTATTATGACAGATATCAAGAGGTCGAAATTAATGAAATAGAAAAACCAGTAGGGGACAATCTATATTTACATGTTGAAGTATATGATGTAGCAGGTAATTATAAATATGAGTGCTTTGGGCCATATGAAGATCCAATAAAATTAGTTGATTTTCAAATTACTGATATTAGAGATCCACGTTGGATAGATGTTTTCTGGAATGATACTTTATATCAGGATTATAAAAACTTCTCATATAAAGTAAATCAGATGCCAATAGATGAAGAAACACATCCCACTCTTAGAAATGCACTACCAAAGAAGGGATATGCCTTTTATTTTGATATTACTTCTGAATATCTATATAGGGAATATGACAGAATAGAAATTACTCCAACATTTTATTATATAGATGGGATTAAAAGAATAAGAGCAGATGCATATTACAGCAATTATAATAATCCTTTAGTCAAATTTGGAAGTTTGTTAGATGATTCAGAGATTTATATCGATACCGAGCGGTATGGAAATGTGCTTATTGGTGGATATAATAAACTCACATTAACCAAAGGTGTTAGAATTTGCAAAGGTAGAGAGTGGTTAGGTGATAATGGCTGGAAAGATGAAATCCAATATCGAGATGGAAAAATTCAGTGGTGGTATGGAAAATACTTTATACCTTCTTCTACTTTCTTTGTTAAAGCAGGTGATAAACCTCTTCCAATGAATAGATTAGTAAATGGAGATATTCTTATAAATTTTGAAATAATAGCTTATAAGAATGGGGTTGAAACTTTATCAATATCTCAGATATATAATTATACTAAGCAAAGATGGGAAGTAGAAGGCGGACCCAAAAATAATAAATATCTGATAGGTGATGTTATTATGCATAATGCAAAATATGGTGTGAATAGTGACAAAAACATATCAGTAATACATTAATATAAAAGAGCTGCAGTTTAAAAAATTGTAGCTCTTTTATAAAATAATATAACTTAAGGGGAAGGTGCATATATGATAGCATTTTTTATTTTGATAGTCTCTATAATTTTAAATATAGTAATGCTACTTTTCATATTGAAAATAAAAAAGAACTCTTATAAAAATGATAATACAATTCTAAAAGAAATTTTAGATAAAGTAAGTACGAATGAACTGAACTTTGTTGATAGTTCGGCAATAAATATTATCAATGTATTAAAGCAGCATTATAAAATTGACTTTTGTACAATACTAATAAAAGAAAATGATACGCTAAAAGTAATAGCATCCAATGTAGATCTATTATATTATGATGAACTAGAAAAACATTGTTGTGATTTATTAACAAAAACTAAAGGACGTGCAATAATTAATACAGGAGAAGATACATTCCTGGATTATAATTCAGCTAATAAAAGAGCTATAAAATATTCTTATTTTATACCTTTAGGTAATATTGGAGCATTGTTCATAGAAAATCATGATATTTATGCAGGAAATGATTTTGAGGTTGAATTTTTCACAGTTGTAATGAAAAATATAGGAATCATACTTCAAAACTGTATATATCAAGATAAAATATCTACATTGGCCATGAAAGATAATTTAACTAGCTTATATAACAGAAATTACATGATAAAGCATATTGAGATATTGCAAAAAAAAGAAGTACCCATTATATTAGCTATAATGGATATAGATAAGTTTAAGAATGTTAATGATACTTATGGACATGATTTTGGTGATTTAGTATTAAAGGAATCCAGTAATTTTATAAAAAATAGATTAGAAGATGATGATGAAATATATAGATGGGGTGGAGAAGAATTTGTAATCTCTTTTACTAACCAGGATATGAACATGGTTTTTGAGAAGCTAAATAATATAAGAGAAGAATTAAGCAATTATAACATAACTGATGGTGTTACTAATTTAAAGATAACAGCTAGTTTTGGACTTGCAGAATTTTCAAAAGGCTTAACATTAGATAATTGTTTAAAAAGTGCAGATGATGGATTGTACAAGAGTAAAGAAAATGGTAGAAATCAAATTAATATTGCATAGGAAGGATAGATTAGGATAAAGAAAGCTTAAAAAGATAATGTTTATAAACTATTTTAGCTGAAAAATAAAAACAATTTACTTAAAAGAGAAGCGAAATAGAGTAATGTAAAAAAACTCAAATCAAAGTTCAAGATATAAAAAAATTAAAGCAATAATCATAAAGTTAATAATTAGATAGCAAATAGCATGTGCTTATATATTAATTATTAGCAATTTTCAAGTCTTTTATTAAAATAATTATGCTTTAATTAAAAATAACTAAAACATTATGAAAGGATAACTATGAGTTTTATCAAAAGGTTTATTAAGAGATATAGAATTGAACTAATAATAGGTATAATTTTAGCTTTAGTTTTATCAAAAATTATAACATCTACAGTATTTTATGTAGCATTAGTACCATCTGAATCAATGAAAAATACACTATTAATAGGTGACAGAGTACTTGTGAGTAAAAATATATCGGAGCTAGAGGTAGGAAAAATATATATATTTTATCATAATGATACATTATTAATAAAAAGATTAATAGCTGTTCCTGGAGATCATGTAAAAATAGATGGTGATGATGTTTATATAAATAATAAGAAATTAGATGAACCGTATGTTAGTTCTAGTATGGATGATGATAAAAAAATAAAACTAGATATAATAGTACCAGAAGATAAGTACTTCTTCTTAGGCGATAATAGAAATAATTCTCTTGATGCAAGGTATTGGGATGAACCATTTATAGATAAAGATGATATAGATGGAAGAGCAGTGAGAATAATTATGCCAATATATAGAAAAAGTGTATTGAATTAATATAACTATATAACTTTCTATAGAAATATAGCTATTTTAGTGGTGAGAGAACAAAGTGTATGATAAAAATGATTTGTTTAAAATAGAGGCATGTGTGGATTTAAAACAAAGTTTAATCATTTATAATAAAATTCTTATGAACTCTACGATATAGATGCATCTTTTAATCAAACTTTGTTCAAATCCAGCAATTGAAGTATAAAATATGTACATCATTTCTGCTTATGATACACTATTTACTATAAATTAAAAGAGCACCGTTTTGCACAATGTCATTAAGTTAGCATTGGTTTGAGACTGGTTCCAAAGAAAAGAGATTGAAGATTTCGTTCTTCAGTCTCTTTATTTATATTTGAAGGCACAACAAATAGACAGATTTTCATCTGTCTAAAAAATTATTTTCAATTCTTGAAATTTATGCTACTCTGTATAGGAAGCCATGAAAAGTTTTTACTTTCAAGTTACGTTCTCGATGTCTATCGGGACGGATTGGAATTAAATTTTTCGCAATAATGGTCTCTAAATTAGGTGATGTCGTTTTCTCGCGATAAAAAAGTCTGCACATGTGCGTAGCAACCGAAAAATTTGCTTTATATGTGTGTTTTCTTTGTTTTTTTACAATGACTACATGCGAGGTAATCATTTGAACAAAGTTATACATAATCATGCGTGCATAGATTTCTTGCTGAATACACATCACTTTTTTTGAATGAAAATTAAGCATTCCTATTGTATATTTTAAATCTCTAAATGAAGTTTCAATTCCCCAACGAGAATCATAAAGTTCCTTGATTTTTAACATAGGGTAAGCATCTGCATCAAGATTAGTTATTATTGTTTCAAACTTATCTTCTGATAGAGGAAAACGAACTATTCTAAATTTTAATTCGTAAAATTTAGTCGGGTCAGATTTCTTATTTTTTACTGTAAGGTAATCAAATGTAGTATTCGCCGGGACGAATTTGTAATGATTACGATCTTTAAAAAGTTCCTTAGTTTCCTTTGTTTGTTTACGAGTAAGTTTTAATGTAAAATGAACATCAAATTCACTTTCATCTGGTAGTATTAACCCATGCTTTATTCCAGATTTTCCATCTTTAATTCGAATCAGATAAAACCATTCTTTTTCTTGAATATGAGCAAGATTATTATAGGATTCATAACCCCTGTCAGCTATAACAAGAGCTTTAGAAATAGATGAGTTATCAACCATTTCCTGCAATGCTTTATGCTCATTCTTATCTTTTGCTTTTTGAATAATGGAATTTACATATACCTGATGCTTTATTTTATACAAAGCATTCAAGTGAAGAAGATTATAATCTTTTTGACCATTAGTTCCAGGAAAATAGGAATCAGAATCATTGGGATCTGTTGCTATTTGAATATCAGAACCATCAATTGCAAGTATAGGCATTTCAATTGACAATTCATTCATGATATTATCTGAAAAACCATCGAATATCGACTTAAAAGCATCTGGCTTTACCTTATTTCTTTGTTGCGAGAAAGCGGATGCAGTAGGAGCTTCAGGTGAGGCATCAAATAAATCTATTAATTCATTGGTAAGGCTTCCGCTTTGCATTCCGATTATTCCGGATAACATCTTTTTCATAGGAAGTTTTCTCTTGCGGGTAAAGTTACTGTCAGAGTTGACGCAATAATCCTTAGGATTACTAGCCACCCGATTGATTTCAGAATTTAAAAGTTTTCTAACGTGTTTTGGTTTCATATGTTTCCTCCTTGTAATCAAGTTTTTCTCAATTACAAAGGCCGCTCTCACTGCTTCTTTAGTCATCAATAGTGAGAGCGGCCTCATATTTTGGATTATATGTCAACTATTTTTATTCAAAAATAAAAAAAGACCCCTATACCATTTCTGGTATAGAGACCTTTATCATGTCATCTTAACTTAATGACATTGCCGTTTTGCAGCACTCTTTTTTCTTTTAGAAATTCTTTCTAAAAGATTTTTCCTTTAATACTTTTTGAAGGAATCTATCAATGATTTTTATCATTTTATAACAAGTAATGTGATATTTCAATCTATTATCTAGCAACTATAATAAATCTATAATGATACCTTCTTTTTTAATAGCTTTACTAATCCCATCAACAGAATTAAGTATTAGAAGATGGTTTAAAGAGAGTTCATTTACCGTCTTTTTATTGTGAGAATAGAACACAGCTAAAGTAATTTAAAAATGAGACGAAATTATATTATAAAAATCGTATCGGACAATAGTTATATGATATGCTAATACTATTCAACAGGGTTAATATACTTAGTCATATTTTAATTGGTTAGAAAGGAGTAACTATGTATTTTGAGCCATTAAAAAATTTACATATTTCTATGAAAAATGATGAAGTAAAAAGATATAAATTTGATTTTGAATATAATAATGTTAATTTTGATGTTATTTTTTTTACTGATGAAAACCCATTTATTTTATTGTTTGGTGCTGTAGGATCAGGTCTTTGTTTTGAAGTAAATGTTAATCCAGGGTATAATATTGATTTAATGCTTTCAAAAGATAAGTATAATATACTCAAAAAGATATTACATATTCCACATGGAAATACTGAAATCTTTAGAACTAAAGATTTCTTCAATAAATTTTATCTAGAAATTCCTAAATACAATAAAAGAAATAGTAATGTGAAACCTTCTGATATTGCTCCATATAAGAAAGATATAATAGATGAATCAGAAAAAATCTATTTCTTAGGATGGAGAGACAATGATCTAACAAATGAAAAGGTTAGTGATAGAAATATAGAAAAGACTAGATTACTTATTGGAAACTATGAAGCAGAATTATGTAAAAGAAAAAATATCAGTAGCAGATGGACTAATGATAGAAGAAAAGAAAGAATAATTTCCCGAATAGAAAAGATTTAATATGATTAAGGTAAAAATTCAGATTAACTATAATTTTGTTAATAAATATAAATTATATGTTTATAAGGAATTAAGGAAATAATAAAAATTGAATTTAAAAGATGGACAAGAAGAAGTTTTATTAAAGAATTTATAATAACTGAATGTAAATTTTAAAATTTATAAACCATAAAAAACAACTATTTTAAGCCATTTATAAGTATAGAAATCGTTGTTTTTATGGTTTATTTTTATATGTATTATAATTAATTATTTGATATGTATGAATCCACATAATCTTTAAATTTAATTTCTTTTAAAGAGCTAACACTATTCCATTCAAAATATTTTATAGAGCAAAAAAAGTCATATACATTTGGTATTTTTAATATTTCATTTACTAAATCAACTTTTTTTTGATAACTTTTAGTCATTTCTGTATCTTCACTTATTTTTTCAAAATTTAATATTACTCTTATTATTCCTAAAATTATATCTATTAATTCTACACCTATCTCTGTATATTTAGGTACTGTAGTGCAATTTTTTATTGTAAATTTTTCTCCTCTATATAATGATTGAATATTTAATTGTTGCTTAAATCTTGGTGGAAAGTCTTTGTACTCGCTTGCTTCTTCCATAAAAATATTTGCTTCAATATTCATCAAATTACCTTTACATCTTAATAAACCATAAAAAACTCTTTCAGGAAATTTTGAATATACCATAGTTTCAAATAGACTGCCATTACTATTTTGTGACTTGTAATCTAATTCATCATATTTTATAGTATTCACTCTCATTAATTTCAAATTGGGTGATAAAACTTTAAATAAATTTAAAATTCTATTTTTCATTTTATAATCACCAGTATACTTAGTAAAATGATAAGTTTCTTTTTTTTCTTGCAATTGTTCACTTAAATCCTGTATTGTCTTTAGAAAATAGACTTTTTCAGGTATAGATACTGCACCCATTATCATAGGCTTATTACTATGTTTACCACTTTCATCAAAAAAAATATCTATAATCATTTTATCCTCCTTGCATTGTTATTATTGTCATTTTTGCAATTTAATGTTTCTTGACAAAAATGTAAATCTATTTTAAACTTAACTTATTAAAGAATGTATATTTGATTGTACATTTTTAATTTATTACATATTATAAATTAAAATATAGTAATTATATAAATGTCCTTTCAGCTTTATGAAAGTAATTTTATATATTTGATAAATAAAGTTATTTAGTTTTATAAATGCCTTTATTTATTAACTATAATAAATATTTAATTTATTAAGAATATTTTTTATGTATTCGAGCATAATTATAAATAAAATATAAATGCCCTTTCAGCTTTATGAAAGCAATTTTATATTTTAATAAATAAAGTCATCCAGCTTCATGGATGTCTTTATTTATTTACTCATAATTTTAATTTTTAACTTGACTGCATGATAATAGGATTATTCAGTCAAGTTAAAATCCATCATGTTAAAAAAATCAATTCTTTAAATCCTACATTATTATATTTAGTATATAATTTTATTAATAAGGACTATATGTATTATTCCAAAATATTTCCTTATATTCTTCTTCATTTTGCTTATATTGTTCGCCTATTCCAATAGCAATTGCTATATCTTCAAAACTATATTGTGCAAGACATTTTTCATCTGTCACTTTATAGCCAAATTTTTCTTGTATTTCTTTAGATTTACTCTTCAATAAATCAAAATATTCCCAAATAGTTAAATATTTTTTTATTTTTTAACACAACATAAATGTTTTATATATCAATTTATACTATACTATATTTATAATAAAAAAGGAGGATTATCAAATGGAGATAAGAGGAACAGCAAATATAAGTATAAGAGATTTGGATTATTTAAGAGAATGTGAAGAGGAACTAACTGAAATAAAATCTGTACTAAGCAAAATAACAAAAAGTAGTGTAGAGGATGAATATGATGAAAATTATAATGCAGGTGACAAGATAATTTTAACATCTTCTAAGGAAGAATTGAAAAAATTGATAGTTAAATATATTGATTACGAAAATGCATTATATGATTTTATTCGTGATAAAGCTAAACTTGAAGATATTGATTTAATGATAGAGTAATACAAATGCAAGTCAGTAATTTTACCAATATATTTATATAGGGAGGTTTTAAAGTGATTGGGCAAGACATAGAACTAATGTCATTCATAGAAATTGCTAATATTAAGAAAGAATTTATCGATTGAAGACTACATATATTTATTCAATATATATTCAGATATACATAAGAATTTAGATAATCTATATAAAGAGAGAGAAAATATAGCAATTACATTGGCTACACTTAAGGCATACAATTTAATTCCAGATGAATCTAATGAAAAGTACTTAAGTTTAAAAACAAGGCTAAATGAAATATCACATGAATTACAAATAATAGATGAAATCTCCTGCATTACATCTATAGAAAATTTGAGATATTTTATAGGTAACATCCAGGAAAAAGAGAACATATCATTTGAAGAAATGTCTATAAAAGCAGGATGTGAACCTAAAACTCTTTATAATCTGGTAAGTAATACATATTCTATAAGTGAAAATGAATTAAATAAAATTATAAATTATTATGGTATGAATGCTATATTACCATCTTGGAAAAGACGTTATGTTTCTGATTACTGTAATGTATAGCAAAATTATTAAATTTAAATCAAATATTAACCTTACATTGCTGAATAAATTATAAATTCATAAATAAGCTATTAAATATTTTTTGGGGAGGATATATGAACAAGGTTGTACTAATTGGAAGATTAACAAAAGATCCAGAGCTTAAGTTTACTCCAGGCACTGGAAATGCTGTAACAACATTAACATTAGCAGTTGATAGATATAACACAAAAACTGGCCAAAAAGAAGCAGACTTCATTCCGGTAGTAATCTGGGGTAAAACTGCTGAAAGTGTTGCTAATTATTTAAAAAAAGGAAGTCAAGCAGCCATTAGCGGTAGAATACAAACTAGATTATATGATGCTAAAGATGGAACTAAGCGTTATGTGACTGAAGTTGTAGCAGATGCGTTTGGTGGAGTTCATTTTATTGGTTCTAATGCAAAGGATTCATCTGAAATAGTACCAGTAATTGATGGTGATGAACCTTTTTAAATCAATATAACTATCAGGAAAGAAGTTGATTAATATAGATACTAAGAACTGTATAAATAAAACTGATAAATGCTTCTGCAGAGTAATGAGAGAATGCAGTAAGTGCGCTAATTACAATAATTTAAAAAACAACGTATGCAATAGAAATACATCTGATTATTGTACATGTAGAAGATGCGGTTATGCAGTAAGATATGATAATTATTCAGTTAAGTTTGATTAATTATCTTATTAACATTTAGTATTAGAGGAAATTATGAAGAAATTTAAAGAATCATTAATATATATTTTAGCAATAACAATTACTTACTCTCTAATTATGAAGATTATACACCTCTTTATAAGTGTATAATTTCCCTAATTAGAGAGTTATAAAAAAAGGCAGTAGCTAAGCTACCACCACTGCAAGATAATTGTAGCATTGGTTACTCTTAAAATCAATATAGGAGTGATAAAAATGAAGAAAAAAGATTTATTAAAGTATTGGGAAAGTAGAACATTAGAAGAAATCTGCAATATCTTAGAAATTCAGTATGAAAAGCAAAATAGTTATCAAGAGGAGTTGAGAAATAATTCATTACAATTATCTAAATTAAATGAAAATGATGATAATTACTTTGAATTAATGAATAAGCTAGTTGATAATATCAGCAGGAAGAAAACTTATTTATTATATACCTCTGAAATAATTCAAGCGATAGAAAAAATTTCACATAAAAAAAGGATTGAGCAAGTAAAAACTTTCGTATGCAAATCTTATATACAAAAATGTATGAACTGTTAATGCAGTAGTTTGATTTGGAGAAGTAAAATTCAAGATTAAATTTGTTAGTTAAGATAGTAAAGTGAGGTAGAGCGGTAATGAAACCAATACTTTTTAATACACAGATGGTACAAGCAATACTGGAAGGTGAAAAGACAACCACAAGAAGAATTATTAAAAGAACACCAAGTAATGATGATCCTAGTGGATATGGATTTTGGAAAGAACTTAATGATAGTAATAACATATGGTACATTAAAGATTATACTCATTCTTGCTGCTGGTGGCCTGAAAAAGAATATATTGATAGATTCAGCAAATTTCATATTGGAGATATACTGTATGTTAGGGAAACATGGAAGTCAAAATTATATGCAGATGGTTATGTAGATGCAGAAATAATATACAGATCAGATGATGGCAAATGTTATTTAAAGCATATAAGTGATGAATTATTTAGTAAATTGCTAAAATTCAGTAATAAAGATAGGTGGCAGCCAAGTTTATTCATGCCCAAAGAAGCAGCAAGAATATTCTTAAGAGTTAAGAACGTTAAAATTGAAAGGCTTCAAGATATTACAGATGATGGAATAAGAGAAGAAGGAATCACAGAGGAATTTCCACAATATGCAGAAGACAAGTTTCATGAATTATGGGATAACACATTAAAGAAAAATCAGATAGATCAGTATGGATGGAATGCTAATCCTTGGGTATGGGTAATTGAATTTGAAAAAATAGAAAAAAGTGAGGTAGAACAGTAATGAGTAAAAACCTAAGATTTTGTTTTAAAGTGGATAAACAAGTAGGGCTTGCAGAAGATCAATTTGGAAATCAAGGAGAAACTTATATTTGTCTTAAAGCTAAAAATGTAAAAACATATGAAGTTGAAAGAAAACAGTATAATACTATGAAAGAAGGTTTTAGAAAGATGACAGCAGAGCAATTACAATGTGATGTAAGTTTATTAACACCAGTAACATTAAATGAATATTTAGATGAAACTGGTAGCGAAGATTAGTTCTGAATATGTGAAGAGGTGAGAGTATGAATAGTAAGCAACGTAGATTAAATAGATCTGTCAAATTACTTTTAAAAATTGAACAGTTTCAAGGATATTCTTATAGACAAATAAGAATCATTCTAAAAAAAGGTGCAAAGATGCTTAAGAAAGACTTTGGATACATAACAAGATTTTAGTTCGGAATACTTCAATTAACTATACTAGTTGATAACTTAGAAGTTATGCATTAAATTAAAATGAAAGAGAGTTGAATAAATAATGAAAAATGATAATAAAGAAATAAAAATGCAAGGTGGCATGGGAGAATTGGCAAAGCAAATTACGCTTAGTGCCATAAAAGAAAATGAAAAAATAATTATTGTAGATCCTATAGGTGAATATAAAGAAATTGCTAAAGTATTAAATTTAAATTGTGAAATAGTTGATTCAATTGAGATATGTGCAATAATAGAACCGTTTAAGGTTGATTTGCCCAAAGAAAATTACAATGCAATAGTAATTGGTACTCCAGGGAAAGGGAAGGCATATCATCCTTGGGATAATTTAAAATTGTGTGAGTGTGGTGGAAGTCCATGGATGGGAGGAAAGAATGGCGGTAATTTTGAAGAGGGTGAGCCATATAGAATTAGATGTTGTAAGTGTGGGAAGCATACGAAAAATGGTAATGTAGAAGAAATAAAAAATGAATGGAATGATTTGTAGTATTTTATGCCAAAATGATGCTACATCTTATGAATATTGGACGCAGTAAATAAAAATATGATCTTTGAAAATTGAATAGTGTG
>ERZ810019.32-NODE-32-length-61988-cov-7.80942_pt1 | contig 61988 bp, 60 predicted proteins | sample MGYA00520494_ERZ810019 | MGnify/ENA primary metagenome ERZ810019 (study PRJEB31588, sample SAMN03398862) | human gut metagenome | study: EMG produced TPA metagenomics assembly of the PRJNA231909 data set (A prospective, longitudinal analysis of the... | reverse complement strand
TTCAGACGTGTGCTCTTCCGATCTTCTAGTTATTGTTATTTCTTTTTCAACACCAAAGATAGCTTCTTCAAAAGTTAAATTTAGAGTATATTCAATATCATTTCCTCTTACTGGACCATTTCTTCTTCTTGAGCTTCCACCACCGCCGCCAAAGAATGAATCAAATATATCACCAAATCCACCCATGTCAAATCCATCAAAACCACTAAATCCACCGCCGCTGAATCCACCTGTTCCATCAAAGGCAGCTGATCCAAATTGATCATATTTAGCTCTTTTCTCTGAATCCGAAAGAATCTGATAAGCTTCATTTATTTCTTTAAATTTAGCCTCTGCTTCTTTATCACCTTGATTTCTATCTGGATGATATTTAACAGCTAGTTTTCTAAAGGCCCTTTTTATCTCATCGTCACTTGCAGTTTTATCAACTCCAAGAACTTCATAATAGTCTTTACTTGCCATTTATTATATTCACCACCTAGTTTTATTTACATTGTATCCATTATATATATTTTTTATATTGGCTACAACTATACGAACTACTCAAATCAAAAAGCTTTTTTATGCTTTTTACCTAAACAAATTTATTTTACTAAACTTATATATATTTCTCAATTAAAAATTAATTAATAAAAATATATTTTCATTAATTAATTATTCAATACTTTATAAAAAGGGAAGACTAAAGCATCGCCTTCCCTTATAGATTATTATTTTAATAACTTAATACTATTTATCTTCATCTACTTTAAAATCTGCATCTACAACATTGTCATCATGTGGTGCACTTTGCTGTGCTCCAGCTGCATTTGGATCCATTCCTGCAGCTGTTGGATCTTGTTGATACATTTTAGCAGCTATTGGATAAAATGCTTGATTAGCAGCTTCTATAGCAGCCTTAATTGCTTCTACATCTTCTCCATCTTTAACCTTCTTAAGTTCATCAAGTTTATCTTGAACTGCTTTCTTTTCATCTTCAGTAGCCTTGTCACCAATTTCACTTAATGTTTTTTCTAATTGATAGATTGTTTGATCAGCATTATTTGCAACCTCTATCTTTTCTTTTCTTTTTTTATCTTCTTCTGCAAATTTTTCTGCTTCTTTTACAGCCTTATCTACTTCATCATCACTTAAGTTTGTTGAAGCTGTAATTGTTATATTTGCTTCTTTTCCAGTTCCTTTATCTAAAGCAGACACTTTAACAATACCATTTGCATCTATATCAAATGTAACTTCTATTTGAGGAATTCCTCTTGGAGCTGGTGCTATTCCTGAAAGTGTAAATCTACCTAATGACTTGTTATCTACAGCCATTTGTCTTTCACCTTGAACTACATTGATTTCAACTGAAGTTTGGTTATCAGCATAAGTTGAGAATACTTGACTCTTCTTTGTTGGAATAGTTGTATTTCTTTCTATTAATGGAGTAGCTATTCCACCAGCTGTTTCAATACCAAGTGTTAATGGAGTAACATCAAGTAATACTACATCTTTAACTTCTCCTGTAAGTACTCCAGCTTGTATAGCAGCACCAACTGCAACACATTCATCTGGGTTAACTCCTTTTGAAGGTTCTTTTCCTGTAAAGTTCTTAACTGCTTCAACAACAGCTGGAATTCTTGTAGATCCTCCAACTAATATTATTTTATCTATATCACTTAATGAAAGTTTAGCATCAGCTAAAGCTTTTTTCATTGGTTCGATACTTCTTTGAACTAAATCATGAGTAATTTCATTAAACTTAGCTCTTGTTAATGTCATATCTATATGCTTTGGACCAGTGCTATCCGCAGTGATGAATGGTAAGTTTATATTTGTTTGAGTTGAAGATGATAATTCAATCTTAGCTTTTTCGGCAGCTTCTTTTAATCTTTGAAGAGCCATTTTATCCTGCATTAAATCAATTCCATTTGCTGCTTTGAAATCATCAGCTATATACTTCATAATTTTTTCATCAAAGTCATCTCCACCAAGCTTTGTATCACCATTTGTAGATAATACTTCAAATACTCCATCACCTAAATCTAGGATAGATACGTCGAAAGTACCACCACCTAAGTCGTAAACTAAAATCTTGTGTGCTGAATCAGTTTTATCTAATCCATAAGCAAGAGATGCTGCTGTTGGCTCGTTGATTATTCTTAATACTTCAAGTCCTGCTATTTTACCTGCATCTTTAGTCGCTTGTCTTTCGCTATCATTAAAGTAAGCAGGAACTGTTATAACTGCTTGAGATACAGTTTCACCTAAATAAGCTTCTGCATCAGCTTTAATTTTTTGAAGAACCATAGCTGAAATTTCTTGTGGTGAATAATCTTTTCCATCTATATTAACTTTATAATTAGTTCCCATATGTCTCTTTATTGATATAACTGTTTTGTCTGGATTAGTTATTGATTGTCTTTTCGCAACTTGACCCACAAGTCTTGACCCATCTGCTTGGAATGATACTACTGATGGAGTAGTTCTAGCGCCTTCTGAGTTAGCAATAACTACTGGTTCTCCACCTTCCATAACTGCTACACATGAATTTGTAGTTCCTAAATCAATACCTATAATTTTTCCCATGATATATTCCTCCTAAAACTAAATAGTTTATTTTCTTCATTTTTAATTTCTGTATATGTTTAATTATATTAATTAGCTACTTTTACCATTGTATGTCTTATTATTTTTTCACCTTTTTTATATCCTTTTTGGAAGACTTCAGCTATTACATTTTTATCTAAGCCTTCATCTTCTATATGCATAACTGCATTGTGGAAGTTTGGATCAAATTCGCCACTTGCATCAATCTCTTCAACGCCAAGTTTAACAAATGCATCTTGACAACCCTTCATTGTCATTTCAACACCTTTTTTAAGATCATCTACATTTCCTTCTGCTGCCATAGCTCTTTCTAGATTATCTATTACAGGAAGGATTTCCTTTATTACATCTATATATGCATCTGCATATATGCTTTCTTTTTCTTTTGTTGTTCTCTTTCTATAGTTATCATATTCAGCTGTCAATCTAAGCAATCTGTCCTTAGTTAGATCTAATTCCTCTTGCATTTTCTTATTTTCTTCTTTAAGTTTCTTGGTCATGTTAAGTTCATCCTCTTCTTCAACCTCATTTGTATTTTCAGCAGTATTCTCCATTACTTCCTCATCTTTTAATTCAGTGTCTTCATTTACTTCTTCATTTAAATTTTCTTCTTTAATTTCTTCATTTTTTAAATCTTTATTATTTTCCATTAGTTTAAGCACACCTCGTCTCTGATATATAAAATCTAGATTTTATTTAACATGATCATTTAATATATTATTAAGTTCTTTAACAACTTCACTCATTATAGCTATTACTTTTGAATAATTTATTCGTCTTGGTCCAATAAGTCCAATTTTTCCTATTGGTCTATTTCCAAAAGAATATTCAGCTGATATTATGCTGCATTCTTTAGCCTGAGGTTTATAGTTTTCTTCTCCAATACTTATAGTAATGTCATCTTGCGGATTAAATAATTCCATAACAGCTTGCTTATCACTTAATAATGAAAGTAATTCCTTTGCTTTATCTATATCATGATATTCTGGATAATTAAATATATTTGTTGCGCCATCCATGAATACTTCTGATGAATCAGCATCATTTAATGTCTCATATAGGCTTGGTAATATTGCATTAAATATTTCTTCATATTCAACCAAATCTTTTTTAAGATTATTTATTACTTCAAGGTTTATTTCTGCTATAGAAAGATTAACCAATCTATTATTTAATACCTCATTAATTTTATTTAATGCAGCTAAAGTTGGCATCTTATTTAATTTCATTACATGATTCTTTATAAGACCTGTATCTGTTAAAAATATAGTTACTAGACTGTTCTCATCAACTCTTATAAGCTGTATTGATTTTATAAAACTCTTTTTAACTGATGGAGCCTCAATAATACATGTCAAATTTGTTAATTCTGATAATAAAGCACTTGTTTGCCTTACTACCTTATCAACTTCAAGCATTGCAGAATCTATAATATATTGCTTTATTCTTAGATCTTCTTCTGCTGTAAGCCTTTGGCTATCCATGAGTTTATCAACATATAGCCTATAGCCCTTACTTGATGGAATTCTTCCCGCTGAAGTATGAGGTTGCTCTAGATATCCCATAGCTTCAAGATCTGACATTTCATTTCTTATTGTCGCAGAACCAATTCCTAAATCATAATTTTTAGCAAGAGTTCTTGATCCTACAGGATCTCCAGTACGAATATAATCATTGATAATAGCTTGAAGTATTTTTATTTTTCTATCATCAATCCTCATAATCTCACCTCTTTTGTTAGCACTCGTCATCATCGAGTGCTAATGACTATGGTTTTAATATATTCTTTCTTAACTTTTTTGTCAATCCTGTTTATTTTTAAAAATATTAATTATAGCTTATATTTATTAGATTTTCCCATGTTATCTTTAACTTTCTGCTTTTTTCTCTGATTTTCTATCGTATGTATTTAAGACTGTTATGTTAATATAAAATCACTCATAACATAATTACTTAACTCAATTCCTTTAGAAGTCAAATATATATTCCCCTTTTCATTAGCTAATAATTCTTCATCCATATGTTTTTTTATTACCTCTGCATACACATCATATATATTTCTATTAAATCTTTCCTTAAATTCACAAATATTTATTCCATTAATCATTCTAAGTCCCATAAACACAAATTCTTCCATACTATCTTCTAAAGTATTTGTATGAACTTCTTCTTCAACACTTTTCTCTTCATTTATATTTTTTATATATTCTTCTATATTATCAATATTCTTAAATCTAGCATTATCTATAAAAGAACTTGCTGAAACTCCTACGCCTAAGTAATCTTCACATTTCCAATAAATTTTATTGTGGAAACATTCTCTATCTTCTTTAGCGTAATTTGATATTTCATATTGCTTATAATTATTCTTACTTAATATTTCTTTTGTGATTTTATACATTTTCCTTTCAGTATCTTCATCAGGAAGATTAAGTTTATTAGAATTATATAGTTTATAAAAACATGTACCTTCTTCTATTATTAGACTATATGCGGATATATGGTCTGGATTTAATTTAATTATTTCTAATAATGTATTTTTCCACTCTTCTAGGTTTTGATTCGGCAGACCAAACATCAAATCTACATTAATATTGTCAAAACCTAGTTGTCTTGCTAATAAAAAATTCTTTTTAAATATTTCATATGTATGGATTCTTCCTATATCTTTTAGTAAAGAATTGTTAGTTGATTGTAAACCAATACTAAGTCTATTTACATTATGAGTTTTCATTATCATTAATTTTTCTTTTGTTAGAGTTCCCGGATTACATTCAATGGTAAATTCAATATCTTCTTTAAATTTCAACTCGTTCAATGTTTCAAGTAAACTTTTTAAGGCTTTTTCATCAAGATATGATGGAGTTCCGCCGCCAATAAATATACTTCTTATGGTATATCCTTCTGCTTTTTCTAATATTTCTTTATTTAATGCTTCCACATACACATCTATATATTTTTCTTTTCCTGAATAAGAAGGAAAATCACAATACATACATTTTTGTTTGCAAAAAGGTATATGGACATATAACGCTATTTCTTTCATAATAACTCCTCCAAATATTTGAATATATTAATTATAGTCTCTTATATTTATTATTTTAATCTATATCACATAGATGATATCATATAATAAAAAATACATGTTTATTTCTATATAAAAAATAAACATGTATCATATTTCTAAAATAAGCTACTTGGCTATAAGTTTTTCTGCTTGTTCCTTTAATAATTCAATTTTACTGTCCGAGTCCACTACAGAGAAATTATAAACATCAATAAAATTATAAAAATAGTTTGCAAATGCTATTTTCTTACTACGAGCTATATTCAATTCATTTCCTACTTTTTCCAAGAACTCAACTTCTTTTTCTTCATATTCTCCATCAATAAGTGCTAATCCTACTAGTTCAAAATAGATAATCTCTTTAGACCTGTCATTTGATCCACTTAATAATGTAAATACATCTTCAATCTTTGAATCATTTATATCGGATTCTTTTAAATTCAATTCCTTTAGATAATCAATATATAGGTCCTTTTCTTCCTTAGAAAAAGTTTCATCTATATTTGCAAGCTGCTTTACTAATTTGATAAATGCTATCCCCTCATCCTTTTTTAATTCATTTAAAAACATATATTCATCCTCCTTTTACATATACCTGTTATTATCCATTTTAATTAAATATATACAAATTTTAATTCCTATATTAATTTTAATGCACAATAAACATTTTATAAATAGCTTTTTTGCATTTACAAATATTCATTGTGCATAATTTTATTTAAATATATTAATCTACTTTCAAGACTGACATAAATGCTTCTTGTGGAACTTCAACAGATCCTACCTGTCTCATTCTCTTTTTACCTTCTTTTTGCTTTTCAAGAAGTTTCTTCTTTCGTGAAATATCTCCACCATAACATTTAGCTAATACATCTTTTCTCATAGCTTTTACTGTTTCTCTTGCTATAATTTTAGATCCCACAGCTGCCTGAATAGGAATTTCAAATAATTGTCTTGGAATGATTTCTTTTAGCTTTTCTGCTATCGCTCTTCCCTTATGATATGCTCTTTCATCTGGTACTATCATAGACAGTGCATCAACTACATCTCCATTTAATAAGATATCTAATTTAACCAACTTGGTTGTAGTATATCCCTTCATTTCATAATCTAGAGATGCATATCCTCTAGTTCTAGATTTTAATGTGTCAAAGAAATCATATATTATCTCATTTAAAGGTATATCATAATTTACAACAGCCCTAGTTTCTTCTATATATTGCATGTCAATATATGTTCCTCTACGATCCTGACATAACTCCATTACAGCTCCAACATACTCTTTTGGAGTTATAATAGATGCTTTAACTACAGGTTCTTCCATATAGTCTATTTCAGTCATAGGAGGTAAATTAGTTGGATTGGTTATTTCTAACATTTCTCCATCTGTTTTTATAACTTTATATATAACTGATGGTGCAGTTGTAATTATATCTAGATTGAATTCTCTTTCAACACGTTCTTGAATTATTTCCATATGCAATAACCCTAAAAATCCACATCTAAAACCAAATCCTAAAGCAACTGATGTTTCTGGCTCAAAATTAAGGGCTGCATCATTTATCTGTAATTTTTCCAATGCTTCTTTTAACTCATCATATTTAGCTCCATCAACTGGATATATTCCTGAATAAACCATAGGAATAGCTGGCTTATATCCAGGAAGTGCTTTGTCTGTTGGTCTTGCTGCTTCAGTTATTGTATCTCCAACTCTTGCATCTCTTACATTTTTTATTGATGCAGTTACATATCCAACATCACCTGCGCTAAGTTCCTTTATTGGAAGCACTCCTGGTGTAAATACTCCAACTTCAGTAACATCATATACTTTATTAGTGGCCATTAATTTAATTTTATCACCAATTTTTATCTTTCCATCCTTAATTCTTACTATACATACAACGCCCTTGTAACTATCATAGTAAGAATCGAAAATCAATGCTTTAAGAGGTGCCTCTTCATCGCCTTCTGGCGCTGGAATATTTTTAACTACTGATTCTAATACATCTTTTATATTTAAACCAGTTTTTGCTGAAATCATTGGTGCTTCTTCTGCATCTATTCCAATAACATCTTCAATCTCTTGTTTTACTTCATCAGGTCTTGCAGATGGTAAATCTATTTTATTTATTACTGGTGCAATCTCAAGATCATTATCTAATGCTAAATAGCAGTTAGCTAATGTTTGTGCTTGAATACCTTGTGTTGCATCAACTACTAACAATGCGCCCTCACATGCTGCTAAACTTCTTGAAACTTCATAATTAAAGTCCACATGACCTGGAGTATCAATTAAATTAAGAATGTATTCCTGTCCGTCATCTCTTCTATATACAAGTCTTGCTGCTTGTGATTTTATTGTAATTCCTCTTTCTTTTTCTATCTCCATATTATCTAGAACTTGTTCCTGCATTTCCCTTTCAGTTAAGGTTCCAGTAGTTTCAAGTAATCTATCTGCAAGGGTTGACTTACCATGATCAATATGAGCTACTATTGAAAAATTTCGGATATATTTTTGTCTTTCACTTTTCATATAAATAAACCTTAATCAATTCACAATTAATAGTTTATACCTTTTATAGCACACAAACTGGCAATTCACAATTTTATAATGATGAAATTACTTTTTAATTTCATTAAGATATTTTTTATAATACCTTTTTCATAAGATTTAAAATTAATAAACTATTTATTAATTTTTTTAATCTTCTATATTATTTAAAATATTATCAAAATTTTTAACTGTGATCTGCTAACTGTTAACTGTCAATTGTATTGGTTTTCTCACCCCCGTTTAATTAAATCAGCTAAATTATATCATACCTACCTTTAAAAAGGCTATAAGTTTTATACTTATTATTATTTTAAGGCAATTTATTATTTATTCAACTATTTATTTTAAATATCTTTATATTAATCTTTTATAACGGTATTAATCTTCTCTCTAACATTATTAACTAAGATTTCTACTTGTTTTGTAATATTAGACTGATTAGTTATTCTAAAATTATTTTCACCTATCCTTACTAAAATATCACTATCTTCTTTATATATTTTTAAAAATGAGTTATCTTTTATAAAGTTTGAAAAATCTTCGCCAAATTCTTCACTTACCAATTGGTAGTTTTCATTGGTATTTCCAAGTGGCGATAAAGAACTTGTATTTTTTATATTTATAGATATTATTCCGCTCATCATTAAAAATAAAATTATAATTGAAGGCATAACTTTTCTAGTAATGTACTTCTTTTTCATATATTTCATCTCCTTGTTAAAATTAACATACGTTAAAAGAAAATTTATCTAATATTATTTCCATATTAAAAAACGCTATACAAAAAAATTAAGCTAATATCTTATTAAAAAGAATATAGCTTAATTTTATCAGACATTTCATCCTAATTATTACCATTTAAAATCTCAGCAATAACTCTTGCCATGCATTCAGCTGTTACCTGTGATTCCTGTGGAGTATTATAATGTGACCCTATTTCTAAGAGTACACTATTGTCACTTTTACTTTGATTAAATGCGTTTTTTCCCCTCGGATAAGTAGTTATTTCCCTCGGTAATGTTGGAAATAACTCTTTTGTTTTATTAAAAATCTTTTCTGTAATCTCTTTATTTTTCTCATATCTCTCGCTATTTTGGGCCGTAACAAGAGCCATTCTTGCTGCACTCTTTCCATAAATCTCAGTTGTAGTAATACTTTTATTTGTAATAGAATCTCTATGAAGATCTATTATAAGCCTAAAATCTCCATATTTATTTAGATATTTGTCTACTGTCTCACTCGATCTAGCATAGCTGTCATTATATGATATACAGTGATCTGTCTTATCATGTATCACTGATATACCATATTTTTCTTCCAATTCTTTAGCTAACACATCCCCTACACCAACTACATTTGTTTCCTCATTTATGCTGTCCGGCTCTTCTTGGGAATAGTTTTCATGGGTATGAGTATGATAAATCAATATTTCTGGTTTAGATGCATTAAGAGTTTTCTTTAACGCAGCGTTATAAATTTGGTCTCCTATTGTAGATTCATTCAAATTTATTTTTGATATACTATCTTCATTTATTTTATAAGAATCAAATGTAAGTCTTTCTTTACTTTCACCTGAATCAGTGGAAAATATGTTGAATAAACTTATCTCTTTATTAATTATATTTCTAGACGTAAAGTTATTGATTCCTGTCGCTTCCATAAGTATATATTTTAATGAAATTCTATTTTCAGCATAGTTACCTTCATCATAAATTTGATTTTCTATAATTGGCATCCCAAAATTCAATAACTGCACATACGCAAAAGCGCCTCTTTCATTATTATTTTTTAATACTTCGTAAACCCTAACAAAAGATATCGTTGTAATAGTTAACAAAACTATTATCAGTATGTTTGATACTTCATTCGTTTTAATATTCTTTTGTTTAATTCTTTTTTTTCCTAATTGGTTCATATAAAACACCTCAATTTTCATTGAACTCTTTTATATGTATATTAGGTAATTTACATAATTATTCTATAAAATATTTATTAGTGAGAAGAATTTAATGGCTGCTTCTCACCATTTTTATCAGTGTAAAAGATCCGAATTGCGGCATAGCCGCTCTTTTTATTAGTGATAAGTTCCGAATTGCGGCATAGCCGCTCTTTTTATTAGTGCATAAATTTATTTATATCATCCATATCCATATTGGGCTGGAGGGCTATATTTATACTATCGGCTATTATTTTAGAAAGAGAATCTATCACTAAATCTATATCCTTAGGCGTAACAAACATATCTCCAAGTGATTTAGAATATAATACTTCTTTTATTAATGATTGTTTCTCATTTCTATCTAAATTTTTTAGCATATTATAGAACTCGCTACCAGACTGAGTAGAGTTTATCAATGAATCTAATACTAGATCAATTGTATCATTTGCAATTGTAACAGCATCTACCACAGTTGGAACTCCTATAGCTATAACCTTAACGCCTAAGTTTTCTTCATTTATCTGTTTTCTATTATTTCCAACACCAGCTCCTGGTGATATTCCTGTATCACCAATTTGTATTGTTCTATTAACTCTTTCAACTCTTCTTGCTGCTAATGCATCAATACATATTACAAGCCCTGGCTTAGTTTTTTCTACAAGCCCTTTAATTATTTCAACAGTTTCTATTCCAGTTATCCCAAGTACTCCTGGGGCTATTGAAGATACTGGTCTTACACTGTCATCCATAACTTCTGGCATTACTGATTTTAAGTGACGTGTTACCATAATTTTTTCTGCTACTTTTGGTCCTAACGCATCAGGTGTTACATGCCAGTTTCCAAGACCTATAACTAAAGCATTTTTTGTATAGTCTATATCCACCAATCTCGATAATGATTTTCCAACGACTTGTGCTACTTTATCCATAGTTTCTCCGTCATAAGCTGTGAAATCTGGTATATCAATTGTAATATAACTTCCTACAGGTTTTCCTATTTTTTGAGCTCCTTCTTCATTTTTTACTTTTACTGTTGTTATATTTACTTCATCCTGCTTTTCATTTATTACTTCTATTCCTTCAATTTCATTATTATTATTTTTTTGCTTATATATTTCTCTAGCCTCTAAAGCTAAATCTGTTCTTACATTTATCATAACATCACCTCACAAATATAATCATTCTATTTTTCCTCTCTCTTTTAAATTTAATACTTGAATTACATAACTTTCGGTGCTATAATAAAGTTTGTTGAATATGAACTCGTACGCAGATTTCCCCAAAAACTGCAGAGACCCTATAAAAATTTAAGGGGGTGAATGAAGAATGGCAAATATTAAATCAGCAAAAAAGAGAATTAAAGTTATCGAAACTAAGACTTTAAACAACAGAATGATTAAATCAGCTTTAAAAACTACTATAAAGAAGTTTGAAGCTGCAGTTGAAGCTAAAAACGTTGAAGACGCAAAAGCTTTATTTACATCTGTTACTAAGTCATTAGATATGGCTGCTTCTAAAGGAGTAATCCATAAGAATATGGCTGCTAGAAAGAAATCAAGATTAGCTGCAACATTAAATGCAATGGCATAATCTATAACCCACCTTTAATGGTGGGTATTTTTCTGTTCAAAAGCAAAGTTAAAGGAATCGGTTTATCCAATTCCTTTATCTATTTAGGCACTGTTAAAGTATTTATTAATAAAAATTCCATTTCCATATCTTTATCAAAACCTGTAGATTTTAAATTTTTTTCTGTTCTAACACAAAGTTTAATTAACTCCATCAACTGTTTTTCAGAAAAACTTTTACTTTGAATTATTAGTTTTTCACATACGAATTGAGGAATTCTGAATTTCGAAACAAAATCATCAACTTTTTTTCCACTTATAAGCCCAATCTTAATTTCATATAAACGATAAAAATGTCTTTCTATAGCCGTAATCATTAACATATGCTGATCAGATTTATATAAAATATCTTTCATTATGTCTATTGCTCTATCTATCTTCCTTTGCGCTATAAGTTCAACCAAGTCAAATACATCATCTTCATTACTATTTGTAATTAGCAAATCAATATCATTTTTCTTTATCTCACGTCCATCTGTATATGATATTAATTTATCCACTTCTCTTTTTATTATATCAAAGTTATTTTGAACTTTCTCACAAAAATAACTTAATTCTGTCCTTCCTATTCCTTTATCTCTTTCTTTAAAAACTTCATTAACTTTTTTTATGTACCTGTCTCTCTTTAACTTATCACAAAAAACTACTGATAAATTTTTACCTAATTGAGTTAACTTTTTATTTTTATTAGGCTTATCTCTTTTATCTTTAAATAAATAGTACATTATTAAAATTGTATAGGGTGGCAAATCTTCTATATATTTTTTTATTTCATTATATATTTTTGTTCCTGATGAATCACTTTTTTCTTGAAGAAAATTAGCTCTATAAATGATAACCACTTTTTTCTCACTCATAAACGGCATAGTCTCACATGCATTAAATATGTCATCAAACGTTGTATTCATTCCATCTATTTTTATCAAATTTAATTCTTCTAATTCTTTTTCAACTGTTTTTTTTACAACAAGATTTACTCCATCTTTAATTAACTCTTCATCTAATCCACAAAATACATATCCATTTTTTATATTGCCTTTCTCAATTTCTTGCTCATAAAATTCATAATTAATCACTTTATTTCCTCTCATTCTATCTTCACAGTTTATATATCATTAATAAGTGTATAATCTTTTAAAATATCCTATATATCTGATCCTGAAAGATTATAATTTTTTTCACCTTACCGTCTTTAAAATTTATTATATCACAATCTTCAGACTCATATTTATTCATGGTCATTTTTAAAAAATATTTTTCATCATTAACATATAAAATATAATTTTGACCTTTAGATTTAATATTGCATATGTCTTCTATATATATTTCATCTACATCTCTATATAAATGTGTTGCATGTGATATCTTTGAAAGTCTTTTAATATCTATTGGATTTTTATTGGTGATTAATATATTCCTCCCCATATGACTAAACACTATTGCCCCTTCTCTATAATACTCTATATATGGCAATGGACTATAAATCTGTATTATTATAATTATCATAGATATAACTGGTAGATATATGAATTTCTTATATCCCTTTCGATAAAAATAAAAGCAAAATAGTAAAATACAATAAAAAAACGCTACATAATCATTACTGTAAAACATAGGTAGGGTAATATTCTCAAATATATTCACCATGTAATCAAAAATATTCACTAGTTTCAGCATTAAATAACAAATAAAATCAAATACTGGTACGCATGAATATGTTAATATCAAAAGATTTCCAAGTATTACAATAGCATTGACAAATGGTAATAAAAATATATTTCCTATTATAAAGTTTAGAGAAAAATCATTAAATATAACCATTAAATAGGGTATAGTTAAAATTTGTGCACTTAACGTTATACTCACTGTCTCTCTCAAATTTTTCTGAAGTTTATATAGTAAATTATTCAGCTTTTTATTATATAATATTATCCCTATAGTTGCCAAGAATGATAACTGGAATGATATTTCAAAAGCAGAATATGGAGATAGCATTAAGATTATAATCCCCGACAAGCTTATAGATGATAATGAATTATTATTTCTTTGAAAAATATCTGCTCCTTCTACAGCTGCCAGCATTATGAATGCCCTTATACAAGAATACTCACTACCTGTTAAAATTACATATAAAATAGTTCCTAAAAGCCCCAACTTATTTCCTGTTACTTTTTTAATAAATGCATAAACTATTGCTACATGTAATCCAGACACACTAATACTATGTATTATTCCAAAGTTTTTCATATCATTTTCATCTTCTTCATCCAAATATTCTTTATATCCAAAAGAGATAGATGATATTAATGCTGATTTTCTTTGTCCTAGATTCTCTTTCAATAATTCATAAACATTGTATTTCATTTTATATATGTTTGTAATCCAATCATCTTCTATTGGAATACACTTTTCTACTAAAACTTCTCCTACAATTCCTTTTGACTTATCTGTATTGCTTTGAGCTTTACCTTGAATATAATACCTTTTTGAAACCTCTAAATCACTATCTTTTAAATCATCTAATATTATTTTTTTTCCATTACAAGTTGAAACAATATCATAAGAAGTCATTTGCTTTATTCTAACAATTCCATTAAATTTCTCATCAATACTATAATATGAAACATTAATTAGAATTCCTATAATAAAAATGATCAACATTAGAGAAGAAAAATTAATTCCGCAGTTGTAAATTAATATAATAAAAAAGGAGGTTACAACAAAAATTGTAAGCCCCCTATAGTCACCATTAAGTCCATAGCATATACAACTCATTAATAAGCTGATAAAAATATATACTATTGGATTTCCTATATCTTTTACTTTTTTCAGAGTCATTAGCTCACCCATATTCTTATATTTCTCATATTTATGAGTTTTGCCACTTTTCTGATAAAATTTCATATGTAAGCAAAATAACTATTGAAATTATAATTTCAATTATTATTATATCTCTTATGATAATACCATTAATAAATGTTATTAAAAATGCAGAAATAAGTATTATAAATAATGTAACTATTCCAAGTGTCAATTCATTTGATATTTTCCTTATTGAGACTTTGTTGTTTAATAGTGTAAATATTAAAGCATCTGTTCCTAGAAATATCAAAGGAATTATTTGTCCTTCTGAAGGTTCAACTTTATAAATAGAAATTAATGTTATTATACTTACTACAATTGACCTTATTATCATACCAATTATTGATACTTCTTTTCCTGATCTCAATACTGTAATAATTGATAATGGAATCATTACTATAGCATTTACTATTAACATTATCCAAAAATTCATTATACCTATTTGTCCCAAAATTAAACATCCAGATAAAATTATTAATTCTGATAATACTGTCATAAAAAACAATTTTAAAGCTCTTTGAATGTTTGTTTTTATTTCTTTAGAGTATTTTCTTATATTAAATAAACCTTCTAAATAGTTATCTTTAATATAAACATCAGATATCTTTTTAACCATCTCAGTTGCTTCACCTTTACTAATTCCAACATTAGCCAAGTTTAAGACAGGTATATCATTTAAGTTTTCTCCAACTGTCGCAACCTTATATCCATCTTTAACAAATAGTGCAACAATTTTTGCTTTTATTTCTGGAGTAACTCTACAGAATACTCTAACTCTCCCAACAAGCTCTTTAAACTCATCTTGATTTAACGAGTCTAATTCTATGCCTGCTACTACTTGATTTTTATTTCTTATAATCTCACATTTTAAGCAATTGGTAATTGCACTTAATTTACTTTCCTCAGTAAATAATATTGGAACAATACCTCTATCTTTTATATTCCTAATGTCATTTTTTATATTATGTATTAATGGATTTTCTAATCCTGCAATACCTACAAAAACCATATTGCTTTCAATATTTTCTGATTTAGAAGGCTGATAATTAAAATTTCTATAAGCAAATCCTTGAGTTATTAAACCTTCTGTAGAAAAACTCATATCTATAAGTTTTATTCTATTTCTTATTTCATCTGTAAGCTCTCTTTCAATACCTTCCAGCATAATATGTGTGCATTTATCTAACACAATATCTAAATTTCCTCGCGTGTTAGCTCTATATCTTCCTTTGACATTTGTAACTACAGTAAAAAGCTTTTTATCAGGATCAATTGGTATCTCAAATAATTTAGTATTATTAATATCAACAGCTGATTTAAATACTTTCTTTCTAGCTGCATATCCTAAAAATGCAACCTCTGCTAAATCTCCTGTGCCAGTACCTTCAGCTACATTATAACTTGAATTATTACAAATCAAAGAAATTTCAAGCAATCTATCAGAAGTTATTTCTTTTTTATATGTATCATCTTTACCTATTATACTTTCATTTACATATATTCTATCAACGACCATCTCTTCTTTACTTATTGCACCTATTTTATCTAAGAATAATATGTCTATATCATTCACTAGATTAAAAACAGAAAAATTAATAATCTCAATATCATCTTTTGCATATTGGTTTATTATTAAATTATATGATAATATAGCAACTACAGATAATGGCATGCAACCTATTGCAAATAATGCTTTTGTAAAAAATGTTTTATCTACATCTTGTCCAGGTATTATAAAAAACATTCCTACTGAAATTATTATAATAAAGAATATCAATAAATATTTTTCTACGATATTAGTAGTCATCTTTTTAAAACTATGCTTTCTTGTATTAGCTGATTTAAACATAGCTAATAGTTTTCCTATTTGAGTTGAATTTCCAACTTCAATAACAACACCTATTCCACTTCCATCACATACTGTTGAACCTTTGAACAACAAGTTTTTCATATCTGAAATAGATAAGTTACCACTTAATATTTTATTTTCAAATTTTTCTTTTAATAAATCTTCTCCAGTAATAGTCTTTTCATTAACCCTTAAATGATCAGATTTTATTATTCTTATATCTGCTGGTATTAAAGAATTCCTAGAAAATCGAACAATATCTCCAACTACAAGTTCTTCACTTTTTATTATCTTTTCCATTCCATCTCTTATAACCACAGCCTCAGTTGAATTCAACCTTTGTAAATTTGATACTTCCTTATCTCTTTGAAGAAAATATAACGCATTTATACCCATATCACTTATTAGTATTCCTATGATTATAAGACCTGGTATATATTTTTGAAAAACAAATAATAAAATTGCAATTATTATCTTTATAATAGTATATTTTTCTTTTAAAGAATTTAATATGTATTTATATATTTTTGTTTTATCTGGTAAATCAATTTTATTTGATCCTTTTCTTCTCCTTATTATTTCACAGTCCTTTTCACTTAACCCCATCTCAATATCACTATTTAAAAGCTGAACAATCTGCATCCAAGAACTGTTGCAATATCTTTCCAAAATAACCCCACCATCCTAAATTAATATTTATTATTAAATTAAATCACTATAATTATTTCGATAAAAAAATTTTAATATTAACATACTTCTTTAATATAATTTTTGTATTTTATTACAAAACTAATTTATATTATAAAGCTTTACTATAAAAAAGGCAAAACACTCTTTTTAATTATAGTTTAACTAATAATATTGGATTTTTCTATCACTTTTTAGTTTTTGGATTAAATATAAGAGAAGCTAAATATCCAAAGAATATAGATGCAGTAATTCCTGCTGCACCACCTTTAATTCCACCAGTAAATGCTCCCCAAAAACCAATTTCTTTTACTTCTTTTATAGCTGCTTTAGCAAGAGCATTTCCAAAACTCGGAAGTGGTATTGTAGCTCCTGCACCGCCAATTTCTATTAATTTATCATACCATCCAAATGCACCACAAATAGCTCCTATTGTTACAAATGCTACTAATATTCTTCCCGGAGTTAATTTTGTAGTGTCAATTAATATTTGACCTATTACACAAATAATTCCCCCAACAACAAATGCACTTATATATTCCATTGTTATCTTCCTTTCAATCAATTCATTTCAATAGCAACAGCATGCGCTATTCCTGGTATAGTTTCACCCTGAAGTGATGATGTAGTACTCATTAAAGCTCCTGTTGAAACTAATAAAACTCTTTTTATTTCTTTTTTCATCAGTTTCTTATATAAATATCCTGTAAATACAACTGCCGAGCATCCACATCCGCTTCCGCCAGAATCAGTATTTTGCTTTTCATTATCAAAAATCATTTCTCCACAATCTATATGCACACCTCTTATATTATATCCAAGCTCCTCTATTAATTTATCGGCTAATTCTTTTCCTACAACACCTAAATCACCAGTTGCAATAAAATCATAATCACTAGGCTTTCTTCCTGTATCCTTAAAGTGCTTTGCTATAGTGTCTGCTGCTGCTGGTGCCATAGCTGCTCCCATATTATTAGGATTTTTTTGTTCAAAATCTTTTACTTTTCCAGTAGTTACATATGTTATTTGTGGATAATTCCCTTCATGTCCTAATACTAATGCTCCTGATCCTGTAACTGTCCATTGAGCTGTCTTAGGTCTTTGTGAACCATACTCTAAAGGAAATCTAAACTGTCTTTCAGCCGAACTAAAATGTGATGATGTTGCTGCAACAACATATTTTGCAAAACCTCCATCCATTATAAGTGATGCTAAACTTAACGATTCTGACATCGTCGAACAAGCTCCATACAATCCAAAGAATGGAATACTAAATTCCCTTGCTGCAAAACTTGATGATATGATTTGATTTAATAAATCCCCAGAAAACAAATAATTTATCTCTTTCTCTTTAAGATGAGCTTTATTTATAGCTTCAGAAATAGCTGTAAACATCATTTGACTTTCTGCCTTTTCAAAACTATCTTCTCCATAAGTATCATCACTTAAAACTTGATCAAAATATCCACTTAGAGGTCCCTCTCCTTCTTTAGGTCCAACAATTGAATGTGTTGCTATTATTTTAGGTGGATTCTCTAATTTTACAGTCTGCTCTCCTAATCTTTTATTTATTGTCATTTTTCACACTCCCTTATACAATTCAAAGTTCACAATTCACAATTTTTATATAGCTAACAGTTGACAAGTGACAATTAATTTAGAAATCTAAAAAAGATTTCTTTATTTTAATATTGCATATGGTGCTATCGCATAAAATAATTTGCGTATGCTCCTTTTTGTGGATGTTACAAACTAAAATTTATATTTTAAACGTGAAGATATAAAAATGGTGAATATCTCAAAGTTATAAATTTTACATTCTACAAACTTCATCAAAACATAAAATTTAGAAAGCTTAAATCTTTTTTTCTTAACTATAATCTATTCATTCATACTCTTTCTCTCTTAAATCAAAATTTGTAAGCGCGACAGTCACAAGCAGCTTTTAATAATGTATAAACATTATTTTTCTATTTAAATTATGAATTGTGCATTTTGAACTGTGCATTTTCTTAAAATAATTCAATAACATAATATATTATTCCTATTATTACAGATGTACCTATTCCATATACTAATACAGGTCCTGCAATAGTAAACATCTTTGCTGCTACTCCAAAAATATATCCTTCTTTTTTAAATTCTATTGCCGGTGCAACTACTGCATTAGAAAACCCTGTAATTGGAACTACAGTACCAGCACCACCAAAACTAGCCATTTTACCATATATACCAGTTCCTGTTAATACTGCACCTATAAATACCATTATTATAGGAACTATATTCATTACTTGTTCTTTTGGATAACCAAAACTTTCAATTATATTCATAATTAATTGTCCAATATCACATATAATTCCACCAACCAAAAAGGCTTTTAAGCAATTCTTGAATATTTCTGATTTAGGAGTTGCTTCTTTAGCCATCTGCTTATATTTATTTTTTATTTGTTCTTCTCTTCTTTTACTATTGCTGCTCATTTTTCACACTCCTTTTTCTTATATGATTATTATTCACATTTTTTTTAAAATTAATTATGTTATATTATTCCACAACATAAATCAGGGATGTAGAAAGTTTAGAGTGAGATAACCGAAATAAAACTCATAGTATCTATATTATTTCTGTTATAAATGAATATATTTTTTAATTAATGAATAGTTATCTATATGTTAAAGATTAAATAATTTAATCTTTTATCAATTTTTAAAATTAATAAGTCTATGAATATAAAATTTTGATTATTTTCTAAACGTAGAAGAAATTTTTAAAGTGAAATATCTTCAGCAGTAGATGAAGATGATCTAAGATAGTCTATCTTGTTAGTTTTGTACATCATCAAGCATTATATACCAAGGAAATACGCACTTTTATTAGTAGCATCATAAGTTATAATAATTGATTGAAAACTGTATTTTAGGTATTGAATATTTACCAAAATATAAATTACATTAAATAATGGGTTTAGAGAAAAACAAAGAAATTCAATATATGATAGGCGTAGTATTGTATTAAGAAATTTAAGCTTTTAACTTCTTAGACAGAGGCTGTTCCAAAATTATTTGTCCAACACTTGCTGTTGGACAAATAATTTTGGGTACAGCCTTTGTCTTTAGATGTTTTAGCTTAAATTCCCCTACAATCGAGCCTATCATATATTGAATTTCGGTGTTATCCACTAAACTATGATTCTACGTCCCTTATTTATATTATAAACATTCATATTTTCTTATTCTTCTAATCTTTTTTTCATCTGAGCTAGAACCTTTTTCTCTATTCTAGATACTTGTACTTGACTTATTCCTAACATCTTTGCTACCTGAACTTGTGTTTTATCTTTAAAGTATCTAAGCATTATGATTTGCCTAGCCTTTTCATCTAGGCTTCTTAATGCTTCTTTAAGTGCTATTCTTTCAATTAAATTATCATCACATTTCTTTTCTTCACTTAACTTATCAATTAATAAAACTGGCGCTCCATCATCCTGATGTATAGTATCATATAAATATTGAAGACTATTTGCTGATTCAATAGCAAATATTATTTCTTCCTTATCTACACCTGCATATTCTGCTAATTCTTCAATTGTTGGACTTCTTTGTAATGTCTTGCTTAGTTGTTCCTTATAGATGCTAATTTTTCTAGCTAAGCTTTTTACATTTCTACTAACTTTAATCATTCCATCATCTCTTAGGAATCTCTTTATTTCACCTATAATCATCGGAACTGCATATGTAGAAAACTTAACATTATAATCCGTATTAAAATTATTAATAGCTTTAACTAAACCAATAGATCCAATTTGAAATATATCCTCATACTCATATCCTCTATTTAAAAACTTTTTACTAATTGACATAACAAGCGGTAGATTCATTTCTATTAATTTATTCATAGCTTCTGAATCTCCATTTTTCGCTAAATTAAGCAGTTCTGGATTATGGTCATAATTATAAGCCTCTCTTTTTCTATCCTCATTTCCCATATCTTTCACCTAACTTACTATGTTAAATTTTTTCTTAATTACAACCCTTGTTCCAATCCCTTTCTCACTTTCAACATGTAATTCATCCATAAATGTCTCCATCACCGTGAATCCCATTCCAGAGCGTTCTAGATCTGGTCTAGATGTATATAACGGTTCCATAGCTTGTTTGATATCATCTATACCTTTTCCCTTATCAGAAATTGCTATAATCACTTCATTTCCTATTATTTCTGTTTCTATTTTTATCATTTTATCTTTTTCATTCTCATACCCATGTATTATGGCATTAGTCACAGCTTCTGATACTGCTGTCTTTACATCACTCAATTCATCTATTGTTGGATCTAGCTGTGAAATAAACGCTGCTACTGCGACTCTTGCAAATGCTTCATTCTCAGATTTAGCTATAAATTCCAAACTCATTTTATTATCAAACATGATAACCCCTCCATTTAAATACACCCTACTGCTTCTTCTATGGTATTGTATTTTTTTATAACTTTATATAAGCCAGCAAGTTCAAAAATTTTATTTACATTTTTATTTACATTACTTATAAAAAGATTTCCACCTCTATAAGAAATTTTCTTATATCTTCCCATAACTGCTCCGATTCCGGAACTATCCATAAATGAGACTCCCGAAAAATCTAGAATTATATTTTTTGCTTCATTCATATCAATCTTATCATCAATTTTAACTCTAACTTCCTCTGCACTATTATGATCTAGCTCTCCTTTTAAAGTTACAATTAAAATATCTCTTTGCATATTAAAATCTAAAAACATATTTTTATGAGATTACCTTTAATAATTTATGTTAATCTGTAAGGTATTCCCTTACCTCCCCTCTTTATTTTTATATTTTTTATCATCTTTACCATATTTTAACACATAATTTTACTGCTAGTCAATTTTTTTATTACGAAAATTAATCAATATTTTTTTAAACATTAAAAAGCTACATCAATAATATTTTGATGTAACTTTTTCTTATCAGATCTAGTATCTATTTTTATTATTTTTTTCTTTTACTTGTTTTATATTTAGAAATTTCATCTTCAATTTCTTTTAGAAAACTCTTCATGGTATCTTCTTCATTAAAAATAAGAACTCTAAGTGCATCTTCCAAGGTATCCATGGAATAAATATGAAATTTATTATTCTTAACATCATCTTCTACATCACACTTTAAAATAAGCTCATTTTTATTGGAACTAGGAATCAAAACCCCCTTACCATCTACTGTGTCCAAAATACTACAAACTCTATGAAATCCTTCTATCTTTTCATTCACTCCACCTATTGGCTGAACTTCTCCAAATTGATTTATTGATCCCGTTACTGCTATATTCTGTCTTATAGGTCTTTTGCTTAAGGCAGATAAAATACATACAATTTCTGCAACAGATGCACTATCCCCATCAATCATTCCATAAGTCTGCTCAAAGCTTAATTGAAAATCTACTGGAAGTTTTTCATACGGAGTTATTAGCGCACTTAAAATTCCTCTCAATATACTAATTGACTTTTCATGAATACTTCCACTCATATTACATTCTTTATGAATATCAATTATATTCCCACTGCCTTGAAGTGCAATACATGTTATTCTCATTGGTTTACCAAAACTATAAAATTCAGTTCCAACTACAGCTAAGCCATTAACGATCCCAATTTTTTCTCCGCTTGTAGTTATTAATATTTTTCTATATTTATAGCTGTCCATAACTTCTTTTAAAATTTCTTCATCTTCATATGCTACTTCTAGTATATCTTCTTTATCGATAGATGTCTTTTTTTTCATTTTTGCATTATTATCTGCTAAATACAAAACTCTATTAATATAATAATCATCTATTGAAATTTTATTTCTACTTCCAGATATTCTTGTTAAAAACTTAATTATCTCTTTTATACCTTCATTGTTTATTTCTAATAAACGATCATTCTCTATTTTTCTTCTTATATTAGATATTATATAATTCTGAGCTTCTTCTTCATAATGTAGTCTTCTTTCTACTTCTATTCTAATTGGAAAAATTCTTTTGAAGTCCTCATCTTTATCATATAATACTTCAAAACTTTCATAATCTCCAATTAAGATAACCTTAACGTCAATAGGTATAGGAGCTGGTTTTAATCCTGCAATAGCTAACATTTCTAAATAACTTTTTGAGTAATTATAATCAACTCGTCCATGCATTAAAGCCTTCTTTAAATAATAATAGCTTATTCCATTTCCACTGTTTATTAATGAAGTCAGTCTCACTATTAAACATCCCTCATTAGCCTTAACCAAACTTCCTGCCGTTATAAGTGACATATCAGTTATATATTCACCATTATGATTTCTATATTCTATATTCCCAAGCAGATTAGCTAAACTAGGATCATCTTCATAAATAACTCTAGGATGTTCTATATTTAAATTGTCTACTATTACATTAACTTGATATTTATCAAGGATTTCTTTTATTTTCCCCTCGTCTTCTTCAAGATTTATAGTATAACAATCCACTATCTCATCATCAATACAATCAAACATTTCTATCAAATATCTATATACATCATCTTCAGTAAGAAATTCTAATAACAAATCATCCTTGTATTGTTCCATAGTACCTTTTAAATAGTCTCTATATATTATTTTTAATTTTTCTATAGATAGATTTTCTATGTCCTTTAGCTTTTCTAAAATTTCTTCTGCTTGAATTTTTAGTTTTGAAGCCTGCTTCTCTATAACTTCTTGAGTATCCTCTTCTAAATTGTCGTATTCTTCCTGTGTCATTTCATTTCCGCCATCTTTTAATGGAATAAATATAAATCCTCCACTAGTAGACTTCACATCAAAATTCTCTACTTTTGCCATTTGCATAAGCTTTGTTATATAATTATTTCTTTCTTCATTTATATTCTCAATTATAGATTCTTTTTCCTCAATAGATGAACTACTATAAAATTCATTTATGTCATACAAGTACTTCTTTTTCACTTCTTCTAATAAATCTTTTAGTAAAACCCCTTTTCCATTTTTTAAGAATATAATTTTAGGTGATGTGGAATCCTGATTTGTAACATAACAAATATCTTTTGGTGCTTCTTTTTCTTTATAAATTTCAGAAATTTGTTCTGCTAATATTTCAACTTTTTCTTTTGAAAATGAATCAACATAATATATATTGAACCCATCTTTTTTAATATTTAAAGCCTTTTTTATTTTATCAAAACCTATATACTTTTTAGATGATACGTCATCATTTAATTTCTTCATTGTATTCTCACACGAAGTGCAAAAAATTATTTCTTTTGGAGTTAACTCTTTCTTCATATATCATCCCACTTTGAAGTTATAATTGTAAATTACATCAAACACTACAAAGCAGTTACCTCCTTATTCAAATTTTAGGTATCTATAATATTTTTAAATACCTTCTATTAATATTAATATTCTTTAAGAGGTAATTTAGATATACTTTTTTCTTAAATATATATAATAATTAAAATAAGCTTATTTGCTCTACTTCATTTTCTTTAAATGATGACGCACTTAATCCTATTAACCTGACCATTCGTAATTTTTCTGCTTCTAAAAGTTCTTTTGCTACTTCATAAATTTCTTTATTATTAGATATATATTTATTTAATGTTTTGCTTCTAGTATGATTTTCAAAATTTTCAGTTTTATATTTTAAGGTTATCGTCTTTGCCATAACATTTTTTCTTAATAGATAATCTTCTATTTCATATGAGAATTCTCTAAGAAATTCTAATAGCTCTTCCTTATTATTCGTGTTAAATTTTAGCGTTCTCTCTTTACCTATAGATTTACGTTCATGTTCTAATTCTATTTTTCTTAAATCTACACCTCTAATTCTCTCATATATATCAACTCCATTTTTGCCCAAATACTCTACAAAAAACTCTCTTGGCATTTTATATAAATCTTTAACATAATATATTCCCATGTTATTTAGTTTACTTACTGATATTTTTCCAAGACCATGAATTCTATCTATTTTTAACGGAAATAAAACTTCCGGAAGCATATCTCTGCTTATTTCCTTTATTCCATTTGGTTTGTTCCAGTCAGAAGCAAGCTTTGCTAAAAATTTATTATAAGATATTCCTATTGATAGAGTTAAATTTAATTCTTTAAATACTCTATTTTTTATATATCTCGCTGCTTCCATACCATTTTTTATCTTTCCTTGGCTTAAGTCAAGATATGCTTCATCTATAGAAACAGATTCAACCAAAGGTGTTACTTCATTAAATATTTTAAATATTTCCTGGGAAATTTGAACGTATCTGCCGTATCTGCCCGAAATATATACACCTGTCGGGCACTTTTCTTTCGCAATAAAAATTGGCATTGCTGAATGTACTCCAAATTTTCTTGCTTCATATGAACATGTTGATACTACACCTCTTTCGCTATTTCCACCAACAATTACAGGTTTACCTTTAAGATTTGGATTATCCCTCTGTTCGACAGATGCAAAGAAGGCATCCATATCTACATGAAGTATATTATTTTTCATTTAAATTCCTACCTTCCCTTATAAATAAAAAGAAGAAATTCATTTAGAATTTCTTCAAAACTTCACATATTTATGCAAGTACTTCATTCAATATTCCTTGATTTTTACTAACTAAAAATGAATAAACTCCAAATGCTAAAATTTCATCTACATACTTAACATCTTTTTTATTATTATACATAAATACAATTACTACTGCAATCATATTTCTAAAATCTTTATCTATATAATAGTAATATTCAGTTTCTTCATTAGATAAATATTTTAAAATTTCTTTGATTTTATATATAGTATTATCAATATTATATTCATTATCAAAGAAACCTACAAGCTGTAAAAATTGATTTCCAATTTTTAAATCATTCTCTTCCAGCTTTATTATCAGCTTTGATATTGGTTCTATTAATTCTTCAGCATTATTTAATAAAATTGAATTTGTTAATCCCTGAAGTTCATTTTTGTTAAATAAATCCAGTTTCTTGAAATAATCAAATATGTTGTCCATTTTTTCATATATATCATTATATTTAACATTTTCTAATGAAAGTAATGCACATAAAACATAATCATCTTGTTTTGTACATGAACCATATTTTTGTTTTATTATGTTAAATATATATTTCATTCGTTTACATATTATTTTTCTTTCTTTTTTATCTCCATATTTAGTTATTGCATAAGCTGCTATTACTAAATGCCCGCATTCAATAAAGTTTTCTTCTACAAGTTCATTAAATGTATCTAATAATTCATCAACAAATTTTTCAGTATCTAAATCATTTTCAACTAATAAAAATGATAATATGTAAAGAATATCTCCCCTAAAAGGTGACATATTCATTGTTCTTCTTTTTATCAAGCTTCTAATTGCTTTTACCCTATTATCTTCAATTTTCATTCTCTTATATCCACTAGTAAGTGCACCAAAATGATTTATATAATCTCCATCGTATCTTAAGTTGTAAATTGCATATCTATAATTTTCTATAATTATATCACAAATTTCCTTTATACTATTATCCATGATAAATTTCTCCCCTTTAGTATATAAATACATATATAATTATACTATATAATAAAATATATAATAACTTATATATTAATATATTTTATAACTTTTTCTCATGTAATCTTCACTTAAATATATTACAGTATTATTATGACAAACATATGACGAGAAATCTTTTTATAAAACAAAAGGCATAAGCACAATACTATTATTATCAATAGTATTCTTTAATTAAATATTGTGGTATAATAAGATGATATTATTAGTATAATAGGATTGTTATCCATATATTTATGCAAAGGAGTAAATGATTATGGGCTTTAAAGATAAGTTAAGCGGAAAGATGGGAAAATACTTTCAAGATGCTTACATGCAAAAGTATGGCGATAGAATAACTAGTGTTTCTGGGACAATTTTATCTGTAAAATTAATTGAAAAAAGTTATTTAATATTTCATAAGTTAACAGCTGAAATAATTGTAAAACCTGAAGTTGGTAAAAAAGTTGTTAAATGCTGGTATAAGAAAAATAGATGGTTTAAAAAACCTGAGTTTATAACTGTAAAACAAGGTCATAAAGTTATGATCATGGGAGTTAATGGAGAAAAGGACAGCAAAAAAGAAAATTCTCAAGAAGTTCAAATTATGAATTTATTAAATCTTACAACTAAGAAAGACTTGGTTCCTGTAGACCATAGCCAAATAAAAAAGGTACGTCAACAACAATCAAATATGATGAGACGTTAGGCATTTCACAATTCATAATGCATGATTCACAATTATTTATAAAAAATCCCCAAAAGGGGATTTTTTATTTGCAATAGTATAATATAGCACTTTAATATAATATTAGCATTTCTCTCATAGGCATATAATGCTTAGTGAGGTACGAACTTAGCAGTATAGCCCTCCTATGAACGAAGGTGAATAGGAGTTTCCTTAATTTATTCTATACATTCCATTTATTTATGTCATTTTTATTCATATTTTATTTACATTATTTTGACTTTACTAGTAGATATACACTATTAATAAGTGCTATTATTCCTGAGAAAAATAATACAATTAACCATTGTTTTAAATTTAACGCTACAGTATGGAATATTTCTCTTAAAAATGGCACATATAATACTAAACATATTAAGATTATAGAAACAAGCACTGCTCCAACTAACCACATATTTGTAAATAATTTTATCTCAAATATAGAATGTCTTTCTGATCTGCACTCAAAAACATGGATAAGTTGAGACATAACTAATGTACATAATGCTAAAGTCCTACAAGTTTCTAAATCCATTCTATAATATCTACCAACCATAAATGCTAATAATGTACATAATCCAATTAATGTTCCTCTAACCACTATTTTTTCAACTAATCCTCTCGCAAATATACTTTCATTCTTTGCTCTTGGCATTTGCCTCATTATATCACTATCAGCAGGATCTACTCCTAAAGCAATTGCTGGAAGTCCATCGGTTGCCAAATTGACCAAAAGAATTTGTATAGGGCTTAAAGGATTAGGTAAATAAAAAACTGTTGCTAAGAACATTGTAAGCACTTCACCTAAATTACAAGACAATAAATATCTTATGAATTTTCTTATATTATCATAAATTATTCTCCCTTCTTCAACAGCCGCTACTATTGTTGAAAAATCATCGTCCATAAGAATCATTGATGATGCTTCTTTAGTTACATCTGTTCCAGATATGCCCATGGCAATTCCTATATCTGCTTCTTTTATTGCTGGTGCATCATTTACCCCATCTCCAGTCATTGCTACGACATTTTTGTTTTTCTTAAATGCCCTTACAATTCTTAATTTATGACTTGGTGAAACTCTAGCAAATACACGTATTTTATTTACTTTTTCCTCTAATTCCTTATCATCTATATTCTCAATCTGTTCACCAGTCATAACTTGTGAGTCATTATTACATATATTTAAGGATTTTGCAATTGCAAGTGCAGTGTTTTGATGATCTCCTGTTATCATGATTGGCTTTATTCCAGCAAGTTTACATTTAAGAACTGCCTCTCCAGCTTCTTTCCTTGGCGGATCTATGCTTCCTGTTACCCCTATAAATATTAAGTTTTCTTCTAGTTTAGAATTCTTTGACAAATTTTCCTCTTTATAAGCTGCTGCTAAACATCTAAGAGCTCTAGAAGACATAGCAGAAATAAAGTCCATAACTTGCTTTTTCTTTTGATATGTGAATGGCTTAATCTTATTATTTTCCAATATATAATTACATCTATCTAATAATCTTTCCGGAGCTCCTTTAACATAGCAAGTTTCTTTTCCATTTTCATTCATTATAACTGACATCATTTTTCTTGTTGAATCAAAAGGAATATCATATACTCTATGAACTTTTGAAATATACTCCTCAAGTTTTGGCACATCTTTGAAAAACATATTAATAAGTGCTAACTCTGTGGGGTCACCATGCAAGGTTTCACTCATTTTCTTTTTAGTAAAGTCATAGTTACAGTCATTGCAATATACTAAACATTTCATAAGCTTTGTATAATCAGTAAGGTTATCTTTTTCTATGTCTGTTATTTTTCCATTTAAATAAACTTCTTTTACTGTCATTTTATTTTGAGTTAATGTTCCTGTTTTATCTGAACAAATTACTGATGTGCAGCCTAATGTTTCAACTGCTGGCAATTTTCTTACTAGTGCATTTCTTTTAAGCATCCTAGAAACACCTAAAGCTAATGCAACTGTTACTATAGCTGCTAATCCTTCTGGTATTGCTGCAACAGCAAGACTTACTCCTAGTAAGAACATTTCTGTTATGTCATTTCCCCTTATTATTCCCATAACAGTAACTATCGCACATATAACTAAACATATAACAACTAGAACTTTCCCTAATGAATCCAACCTTTGATTAAGTGGTGATTTTTCTTCTTCTATATTTTGAAGTAAATGAGCTATTTTGCCCATTTCAGTTTTCATCCCAATACTATTTACTTTTAAAATCCCCTTACCTTTTACGATTGTTGTTCCCATAAATCCTGTACTATTTTTGCTATGTGATTCTTTATTTACTCCAACAGATTCTCCTGTAAGCAAAGATTCATCTATTACTAATCCAGAACTTTCAACGAAATCTCCATCTGCTGGAATTCTATCACCTGCTTCCAATATTACTATGTCTCCTATTGTTAGATATATGGAGTTTATAATCTTTATACTAGAATCTCTTAACACCTTACAAGTAGGTGCGGCTAATTCTTTTAATGCTTCTAATGATTTTTCTGTTCTGAATTCCTGCACAAATCCTAAAATTGCATTAATAATAACAATTATAAGTATAGTTAGTGCATCTGCCTTATCTCCTATAATTCCCGAAATTATCGTTGCAGCAATTAAAACCCAAACAATAAAATCATTAAACTGAGATAAAAATATTTTCATTACAGATGTTTTTTCTTTATGCTGTAATTCATTAAGACCGAACTGCTCTATTCTTCTTTCTGCTTCTTTTGTGCTAAGTCCACTAATAAGCTCTTTTTCCTGTATCACAACTTTCTCCTCCCATATAAAGCTATATATACTATATATATTTTTCATTTTAAAAGTTATGCACCTTTTTAAAAGCAGCTATGCTGCAATTGAAATCTTTTCACATTTAAAAAAAGTGCGTTAGCACAATTACGATCTTCTCACATTTTGAAAAAGCAGCTATGCTGCAATTAAAATCTTTTCACATATAAAAAAAGTGCGTCAACACAATTAGGATATTTTAAAATTTTGAAAAAATGCGTCAGCAAAACTCTATTATATTAAAGTAATATAAATAAAATAGAATCGAGATTATTGTTTAATCCTGATTCTATTTTATTTAAAAATCTATTTAATTATTTCATTGAATTAACAGCTGAAGTTAATGGTGGAATTACTTGTTTCTTTCTAGATAAGACACCTGGTAAAAACGCCATTGAATCTTCAAGTTTAACATTAAATGTAGCTTCAACGTAATCAGGTCTATTACCTGCAACTAATATCTGAGAACCTTCTTTTAAAATATCTGTTAAAAGAAGCATTACTGTATCATAGTTATCTTTTTCAGCTTTTGAATTCATGTATCCTAACATCTCATCTTTTAGAGGCATAAATCCATCTATATCCATAGTATTAACTTGTGCCACTCCAACTTTAACATTACCCATTTTAAAAGGTTTGAAGTCTTGATTAAATATTTCTTCTACAGTTTTACCTTTTAAAGAAGTACCTGCTTTAAACATTTCTGTAGCAAATTCTTCTACATCTTTAATTCCAGCCATTTCAGCAAGCTTTAAGCATATTTCTTTATCTTGTTCTGTACATGTTGGACTTCTAAATAATAATGTATCTGAAATTATAGCTCCACATAATAGTCCAGCAGCTTCTTTAGATGGTTGAATATCTCTTTCAAAGAAGCATTTAGCTACTATAGTAGATGTACTTCCTATTGGCTCACTTCTAAAGAATAATGGATTATTTGTTTGGAAGTCTGCAACTCTATGGTGATCAATAACTTCAAGAACTTCAGCTTCTTCTATTCCATCAACAGATTGACCTTTTTCATTATGATCCATTAAAATAACTTTTTTCTTGTGATTTGAAATTAAATGATATCTAGAAATCGTACCAATAACTTTTCCATCTTCATCAGTTACAGGATAGCTATGATATCTTGTTTCAGCCATTACGCTCTTTATATCATCAACTAATTCATCTGTAGAAAATGAAATTAAGTTATCTGTAGCCATCACATATCCCACTGGAATACTTTGAAGTAATAATCTTGATGCAGTAAATGAATCATATGGTGTGCTTATTACTGTTACACCATTAGCTTTAGCTTTTTCAAGTAACTCTGAAGCAAGTTCATGAGAACCTGTTATTATCATTAATGATATCTTAATATCAATTAAAGCTTGTTGAACTTCAGGCCTATCTCCAACAAGTACAACATCACCTTCATCAACTATTTCTTTTAAACTTTCAGGCTGCATTGCAGTAACTGCAATCTTTCCTTTAAATGTCTTACACGAATCATTTATATATAGAGATTTAGCTTCAAGAGTATCTAGTATATTTTCTATGGATGTATTACTTTTAGATAAAATTTTATTATCTAAAATGTCCATAAAAGAAGAAGTTAGGTTTGAAATTGAAAGAATTCCCTTTAATCTCTTATTTTCCCCAACTACTGGCAATGATTTAAGATGATTGTCTCTCATTATATTCCAGGCATTTTTTAATGATAATTCTGGTAATACTGGTTCAATATTATCTATTTCTAAATCTTCCACTTTTAATTTAACTGTTTCCAATAATTGTGGAGCTTCTACACCAAAGTAATCTAAAATAAATTTTGTTTCTTGACTAACATTACCTAATCTTACTGGTATAACTGGAAGATTAGTTGTTTTTTTCTTAAACTCTGAATAAGAAAATGCAGAGCAAATAGAATCTGAATCTGGATTTTTATGACCAGTTACATAAACTAAATCCTTCAAAATAGTCCCTCCTTACGATATATTCCATTTTATGTATTTACATAATCAACACATAATTAATTGTACTTGTAAAATTGTATTATGTAAAGCTATTTTTCGCTATTATAATACATTTTATCTAACGTTATATTATAGTATCTTTTATAAAAAAAATAAAGGCATAGCCTTTATTTTTTTATAAATCACTAATAAATATTACACTTATCTCATACCATTTATCATGCCCCATAAATCATCAGCAACAGTCATCGCTTTTGAGCTTAATTGGAATGCTCTCTGTGATAAAATCACTTCTGTAAATGTTTCGCCAGAATCAACATTAGATGATTCTAAAAATCCTTGTCTTACATCATAATCTGTACTCAGTGTAACTTGTGCATCATCGCTTGGTGTATAGTAGTTATTTCCCATTTGAATAAAACTTTTATCTCCAATTGCAGTGAAAACAGGTATAGTACCTATCTTTACAGACTGATTATCTATCATCATGCTTATTCCGCCTTCTTGATCTATAGATAAATCCTCTGATTTGAGTTCAGGATTTCCTTGTGCAAATCCTGGCTCATAATTTATAACCACTCTATTACCACTTGAATCTACTAAATCTCCTTGAGCATCAATCTTAAAACTTCCATCTCTCGTGTATGCTATACTCCCATCTGATTGATATGCTGCAAAATATCCTTTTCCATCTATAGCCAGATCTGTATTATTTCCAGTAGTTATTAAATTCCCTTGCTTTCCATTGACATAATTCATTCCAAGTCTAACACCTGTACCATTTACTGCTGTTTTATCATTTACTGGTATACCTTTTCTATCTAAAGTTTCAGTTAAAAGATCCTTAAAACCTACATCTGTACTTTTATATCCTGTTGTTGTACTATTAACTAAATCATTTGATAAATAATCTAATTTCTCTTGATATGCGTTCATTCCACTTTTAGCTGTAGCGAAAACATTAAACATCTACATTACCTCCTATACACGTCCAATTTGATTGGCAGCCTTTTCTAATGTTTCATCCTGCATTTTTACAAATTTTTGATTGGTTTCAAATTGTCTTTTAATTTCAATAAGTTTTGTCATTTGTTCTGTAGCATCAACATTTGAATTTTCAACAACAAACTGTCTAACCTTTACTTGTGCATCATATATTGGTGGATCAGATGTAATATAATTTTCTCCTAAAATCTCAAGAGAATCATAATTTTGAAAATCAGCTGTTAGTAGCTTATGAGTTGTTCCTACTCCATTAATATCAATGTTATTTTCTCCATCTAAAGAAAATTCATTATCTCCTATGTATATTGGCTCAATTGCATTTGTTGCAAGATTTCTTCCAAGTACACTAGATCCATCACTTGTTATTAAATATCCTTGATTGTTTATTTTAAAATTACCATCTCTTGTATATACTTGTTGATTTCCATTTTGAGCCACAAAGAATCCTCTGCCGTCAATTCCAAAATCAGTCATGTTATCTGTTGCTTTAAATGAACCTTGTGTAAAAATAGTTTTTACATCATCTGTCATTACACCTAAACTTAAATTTCCAATTTCATTTTGTACATATTTATTTCCAACTACTTTTTGTCTATTGGCAATCAATACATCTTTGAAATTTTGCTTAGTCAATACTGATGACTTAAAACCATTATTATTAACATTTGCTATATTGTTAGTTACTGTTTCTTGTTCATTTTGTAAAGTTATTAACCCTGATACCGAAGTATACAAACCTCTTATCACTTTTCATCAACTCCTTTTATTATTGCCTTTACCTCATTTTCATAAACCATTCCTAATTCTCTAGCTCTCTGTTCTATCTCATAATCTGAAAGGGAATTTTTATAATGATAATTAAACATTAATATAACACCTAAAATCAAACCTATTCCTATTCCCATTAAGATTTTATTATCTTTAAAAAATTCTAATTTTCTTATTGTTGCTTGTATAAACCTTTTACTAATAGTATCTCCCCCTTGGTAACAGATAATTTTTCACTAATTTCTTCATCTGTTAACCCATCTTTTAAAAGCTCTCGTATATTTGAAGCTTTGCTACTTTCCTTATAATAATTTTCGTTTATACTATTATGTACTTTAGTATCATATCTATCTTCATTTATTAAATCTTTTTCATTAAAAAGATTTAAAGCTTTTTTTATTTCCAATATTTCTTGTTGCAATTCATTCAAGCTCTCACCTATGTCTTTTCTTAAGACTCCAAGTTCAAATTTGTAATCTGAAAGATCCCTTTCATTATTCCTTAATATGCTCTTAAATGAATTATCTTCTTTTTTATCATCATTTATGTCTAAATTCTTTTCTTTATTCATAGATATATAACTATAAACTATAAAAATAAATCCTATAAGAATTAAAATTACTGGCATAATGCATCCCTCATTTTACATTATATAATTAAACTTAATCTATGTAATGTAGTCTTTTCATACAATCTCTTAAATTTTTGATTGCTCTACTATGCAATTGACAAACACGTGATTCTGATACACTTAATACTGTACCGATTTCTTTTAGTGTTAATCCCTCATAATAATAAAGATTTAATATTGTTCTATCTTTTTCTTTAAGTAATTCAATTGCTTTAGTTAATATCTCCAGTTGCTCTTTTTCTTGTAAAAGTGAATCAGGACTTGGACTATTTTTATCCTCTATAATTCCCATGAGATTCATATCTTCATCTTCTGAAAAAATTACATTTTCTAATGATATCATAGAAATATAGTTTATATAATTTTCTATTTCAGCAACTTCATTTGTTGTTATTCCCATATAATCAGCTATTTCTTTGTTATTTGGTTCCCTAAGTAGCCTCAATTGTAATTCATCTATGGATTTATTGTATTTATTAATCTTGTCCATAGCTCCTTTAGATATTGGCCTATTCTTTCTAAGTTCATCTATCATTGAACCTTTTATTCTAATTGATGCATAAGAAGAAAATTTCATGCCTTTGGTGCTATCATACTTCTTTATTGCATCCATAAGTCCAATCATTCCATAACTAACCAAATCCTCATATTCCATGTACTTATTCTTTTCGAACATAACTCTAGAGGCAATATATTTTACTAATGGAATATACTCTTCTACTATCTGTTTTTTTCCATCAATCTCTTTCAGCATATTCATATCATTACCCCCTCACCCATACATAATCTATATATTCGCCCTTTGCTTTCTCATTATTTCAAACAATTCTCTTATTATTCTATCTGATTCCATCTCAGTTATATCTAAGAATTTAACACCATATAAAAAATTATTATCCATAGATGCTTCTATTCTAACTATTTGTCCCTTTAATTTCACCTCAATACCAGTCATCTTTATTCTCATGACTATTATATCATTACCTTTTAATTTTTCTTTTGTCTTTACTTTCAGACCACCACCACTTAAATCAATCATAATCCCACTTTTATATGGTAGTTCTTCAATTTCTTTCTCTGTTTTATTAGTTATATTTTTGTAGGTAACCTCTTCTAATAGATTTACTCTAAAAAAATTTCTTCTTTGCACTCTTCTAACATCATAAGGTAATGTTAATTTATAGTATATTACATTATTATCTTTTCCTTTTGATATTACATTGCAATAATAATTAAAACATTTCCTGTCATCCAAATATGAATTAATCTCTATTTTATCATCTTTATATAACATCAAATATTCATCATTACATACAGGTATATTTATTTTTATATTATCGTCCTCGATGTCAATTATTAAAGCTTTATAGGATTTTTCATCAACTATAACTTCTATCCTACTCTTAACTTTAAGCTCTAAATTTACCACTACAACCCCTCCTAGGAAAATGCATTTAATATTTTTTTAAATAGACCTTTCACACTTTCAGATGAACTCCCACTCTCTCCACTAATTTTTTTAGCTATACTTTCCATGTTTTTAGCTGCATCACAATTAGGATACAATAATATAAATGGCTTTTGTTCTCTTACACTTTGTACCAATTTTCGATCATCTAAAATATATCCTAAATACTCTACTTCTATTTTTAAAAATCTACTAGCAGCTCTAAGTATTTTATTGAATGTTTCTTCTCCTTCTTTTTTAGTAAAAGCTTTATTTACTACAATTTTCACTTTTGTTTTTAGTTTAAAATGGTCAGTAACTTTTATTAAACTAAATGCATCTGTCAATGAAGTTGGTTCTGGTGTTGTTATTACTATTAGTTCTTCACTGGCAGAAATAAATGCTAGTATATCTTTACTTACTCCTGCCCCCGTATCTAATAATAAATAATCATATTCTCCTATTTTTTCTAACTCATTCAAAAATAATTCTCTTTCTCTATCAGTTAATTCTTTAATTTTATTTAAACCAGACCCAGCAGGTATCAGATGAATTCCACATGGTCCTTCTATAATTATATCTTCTATTTTCTTAGTAGTAAATACAATATCAAATATATTATATTTAGGATATAAACCTAATAATACATCATCATTTCCCATTCCTAAATCTGCATCAAAAATCAATACTTTTTTACCATTTTTTTGTAGCGCCACTGCCAAATTAACTACAAAATTACTTTTTCCAACGCCTCCCTTTCCTGATGTGACAGTAATAATTTTTCTTGGAGACATTCCTTTATTATCCGATTTATCATCTTTATTATTTACTAAAATTCTCAATGATTCAGCTTGATCTAACATAAAGTTTCCTCTCCTAAAATAAATCTTGTAATGACTTCTTTTGTTGGTACCTTTATATCATCTGGTACATTTTGACCTACTGTTATATAATTTATTGGCTTATTAGAGAATTTAGCTATATTATATAAACATCCATATGATGTTGTCTCATCTAATTTAGTTATAATAACATTATTATAATTTAATTCAGAATAACCTTTTAAAATTGTTTTAATATCTTTATTTTTAGTTGTTGCACTTATTACCATATTTACAATATCCGGATTAGCTTTTTGAATAAATGCTCTAAGTTCTGAAATCTGCATTGTATTTTTACTGCTTCTTCCTGTAGTATCTATTAAAACCACATCACAATCTTCCATTTCTGTTATAGCTTGTTCCATTTCTTTTGTAGTAATTACAACTTTAAATGGAATGTTCATTATTTCTGCATAGGTTTTAAGTTGTTCTATTGCACCTATTCTATATGTATCTACTGTTATTAATCCTACTCTCTTTTTTTCAACGAGAGCTAATCTTCCTGCAAGCTTAGCTATAGTAGTTGTTTTTCCAACTCCAGTTGGTCCAACCAAAACCACTTTTCCATTTAAATTCTTAGACGATACTAATATATCTCTTTCAAAAATATCTCTTAAAACTTCATCTACATTCTCATAATCTTTTATGCTTTCATTAATCTCAGAAATTATCTCATTATATAAACTTTCATCAATATCAAACTCTTCTAGTTTTTCTTTAATTTTACTATTTTTATCCACTGTAACTGCTATCTCATCTTTTGATGTATTTTCAATTACTTTATTTATGAGATTTTTTAATTCATTCACTTCTTTTCTAACGGCTTCTACACCTTCATCTTCTTTTATCAAAGAATCATTAGAATTGTTATCATTTGATTCTTCCATAATTTTTTTATTATGTTCTAAAATCTTTTTTTCCATCAAAGATAATTCTTTCTTATTTTCTTCTAATTTTTTATTTTCTGATAGTAACTGCTCTTTTTCCATGATTTTCTTTATATCTTCAATTGACTTTCTAAAAGCATTTTCTTCTTCTATATCTTTATTTTCTTTTCTACCATCATTTGCTGCTTCTTTATCAGTATTTTCTACAGCCGCAGTTACTTCAATTAATTTCCCAGAAAATAACCCTAAAAATCCATTTTTCTTTATTTTTCTTTGGCTTATTATTATCGCATCTTTTCCCATTTCATATTTAATTCTAGCTAATGCTTCATTAATATCCTTAACAACATACTTTTTGATAATCATATTAGATGCTTACAACCCCTTCACTGTTAATTTGAACATCATTTGGTACTTCATTCAATGATATTACCATTATATGTGGAAATACCATTTCGATAAGCTTTCTAAATACAGCTCTTATATTTGGAGATACTAAAATAACTGGCTGATTGTTATAGAAGTAAACTGAATCAACTGTATTTCTAATACTTGTAAGAATTTTTGTTGTTGTTTCAGGATCTACTGTAGGGAATGATCCTTGAACTGACTTTTGTATATTTGAACTAATTATCTCTTCAATATTAGGACTTAATGTTATTACATTAATTGTCTTATTTTCATCCACTATTTGATTACAAATAGTTCTTGCAAGTGCAAATCTAACATATTCAGTTAGTAATTCTAAATCTCTTGTATTTCTAGAATTATCAGCTAATGATTCTAATATAGTTACTATATCCTTTATTGGAACTTTTTCTCTAAGTAAATTTTGTAGTATTTTTTGAATTTCACCAATTGTCATTAAATCTGGTATAAGTTCTTCTACAACTGCACTATATTTTTCTTTTATGTTATCAATAATAAGTTTAACTTCTTGTCTTCCAAGTAATTCATATGAATGTGTTTTTATAGTTTCTGTTAAGTGTGTTACCATAACAGTTGTTGGATCAACTACAGTTAATCCTTTTATTTCAGCTTCTTCTCTTTGATCTTTATTTATCCAAACTGCTGGTAATCCAAATGTTGGCTCTATAGTCTTAATTCCTTGAATATCTGAATTCTCACCTGTCGGATCCATGCACAATAACATGCTTGGCATAAGCTCAGAAGAGACAACTACTGTTCCTCTTATCTTTATTACATATTCATTAGTTTTCAACTGTAAATTATCTCTAATTCTTATTGGCTGAACAACAATTCCCATCTCAATTGCACATTGCCTTCTTACAGATGCAATTCTTTGAAGCAAATCTCCACCAGTACTTTCATCGGCAAGAGGTATAAGTCCATATCCTATTTCAACTTCCATAGGTTCAACATTTATTAAATTCATTACATTTTCTGGTTCTTTACGTTCTGCTTCTATAATTTCATCTTCTTCTGAAATTGTCTCAGTTACCAATTTCTTATTCTCTTCTTTATATAATGTGTATGATAAAACTCCTGCTGCTGCTGATGCAATTAAAAAAGGAGTTTTTGGCATACCTGGTACTATTGCAAGAAATAACATTATTCCACTAGCTACAGCTGAAACAACTGGAAATGCTGTTAATTGCTTAGTTAATGTATTACCTAAATTTTCTTTACTGCCTGAAGTAGTAACCAATATACCTGCAGCAGTAGAAATTAATAATGCTGGAATCTGGCTTACAAGACCATCTCCAACAGTTAATCTAACATATGTTTGTGCTGCATCTACTATAGACATGTCTTTTTGAAGTACTCCTATAATTATCCCACCAATAATATTTATAGCTGTGATAATTAATCCTGCTGTAGCATCTCCCTTTACAAATTTAGATGCCCCATCCATTGCTCCATATATATCTGCTTCTGCTTGTAAATCTTCTCTTCTTTTAATAGCTTCTCTCTCGTCAATTAATCCAGAGTTAAGGTCTGCATCAATACTCATCTGTTTACCTGGCATAGCATCTAATGTAAATCTCGCTGAAACTTCTGCAACTCTACCAGAACCTGCTGTAATAACCATAAAATTTATTACTATTAATATTAAGAATATAATAATACCAACTACATAGTTTCCCCCTATAACAAACTCTCCAAAAGCATCTATTATGGCTCCTGCCTTTGCTTCACTTAATATTAATCTTGTTGATGATATATTTAGTGCTAACCTAAATAATGTTGTTATAAGTAATAATGATGGAAAAACTGAAAGTTGAAGTACATTTGTAGTAAACATAGTTATTAATATAATCACTACTGAAATTGTAATATTAAATGCCAATAGTAAGTCTAATACCATTTCTGGCAATGGAACTATCATCATAACTATTATACATATAACTCCAATTGACACTATTACATCAAAGTTGTCTTTTATATTCATTTCTTTCCCTAACTCCAAACTTACTCATCCCCTCTATTTTTTCAGCTTCATAACTACTGCTAAAATCTCAGCTACCCCTTGATACAAATCTTGTGGTATTTCTTGATCTATTTCTACTCTTTCATACATAAGCCTTGCAAGAGGCTTATTTTCTACAATTGGAACTTCATTTTCTTTAGCAATATTTTTTATCTTTAATGCAACATAATCTGCACCTTTTCCAACGACTACTGGTGCTCCATCTTTTCCTTCTTCATACTTTAAAGCAATTGCTAAATGTGTAGGGTTTGTAATAACTACTGTGGCATTTGCTACAGACTGCATCATTCTCTGCATACCTATTTCTCTTTGTTTCTGCTTTTGTTTATACTTAATTTTAGGATCACCTTCCATATTTTTATATTCATCTTTTACTTCCTGCTTGGTCATCCTCATTTCTTTCTTATGCAATTTTTTTTGAAAATAAAAATCTATAGCTGCTATTACTATTAAAATTAAACATATTTTCTTAAATATATCTATTACAAGATTTTTAATTTCTAATACCATAGATGGAAATGTTAAATTATAAATAGTAAGAATTTCTTTATAGTTATCTCTTATGAACAAGTATGCAACATAGCTTATTACTATGACAACAGCAACATTCTTGCTAAGATTTAATAAACTTCTTTTTGAAAAAATCTGTTTAAACCCATTTTTAGGCTTTAACTTTCCTAGTGAAAATTTTATAGGCTCTTTAGTAAAAATTAGCCCAGTCTGCATTATACTAGCTACAATACCTGCTATCATTATTGGAACTGCAAAAACCATAATGACTTTTCCACAATTAAATATCCCTGTTATAATCCAATTATTTATTGTTAATTCATTAAAATGATTTAATTTTTCAAATGACAAAAAATAAATAGTTATTTCTTTCATTGTTTTACCTAGTAAATTTGAAAATGCCATCACCACAAAGGTACATACTACCATTGTAACTGCAACATTTACATCCTTACTTCTAGCAACTTGCCCCTTTTTCTTTGCATCTGATAGCTTTTTAGGAGTTGCTTCTTCTGTTTTTCCATCTTTATCGTCTGCAAATACAAAAAATATTGGAATTGCTTGGGCTATACTTATTAAATTTTCAAAAATCCCTGGCAAATTATCTATTGCAGTAGTCATAAGTTTAAATATCATTGGTAATAGTAAAACATATGTAAATATTCCGAGTAAAAATTTAATTGGTAGACCAAATAACATTACTGGAATTGTTGGTACTGTTCTAGTTATAAGTGCTAAACACAAATCAGTAATTAATATTACCAATACTAAGGGCATTGCCATTTTAACTCCAAGAACAAAGCATTTTATTATTATTTCTATAACTCGTATAATATTATCCTGATATATTATGCTTGTACCGATTGGTAGTATATTAAAACTTTTTATTAAAGAATTAATAACTAAATGATGCCCATTAACCATAAAAAACAGCAATGTAGCAACCATATAATTAAGATTTCCTAGTAATGTAGCTTGAGTATCAGTTGCTGGATCAATTATTGAAGTCATCATAAATCCAACATGAAAGTCCATCCATGAACCTGCAAACTTCGCAGCTAGAAAAATCATATTAGTAACTATTCCTAGAACTAAACCTGTCATTACTTCATTTACTCCAAATAAAGCAAGATGATAGTTACTTGTTATACTCTCTGTTAAAAAATTATAATTAACTCCTCCTAGAACAATAAAGCTCATAAATAAACCTAAAACTCCTTTTAAAATTCTAGGTGTTCCTGTGGGAAAAAACATGTCAACAGCCAAAAAAAATGCTGTTAACCTTAATGATATATAAAATAAAGCAAGAAAGTAGGCTGTATCAATCATGCTCTACCTCCTACGTTGTAATCTTAGTTATTATCTCAAAAATCCTTGTAGTATATGATGTTATTGCTTCTAACATCCAACTTCCTAAAAATATCCCAACACAAGCCGCTGCAAATATTTTAGGGAGAAAAGTCAAAGTCTGTTCTTGTATTTGTGTTGTTGCTTGTATAAGACTTATTATTAAGCCTACTACAAGCATTGTTATTAGTATTGGGCCTGAAACTTTAGCTGCTGTTATCATCCCATCTTTAATCACTGTATTAAGTAATGCTTGACTCATATTCTCTCACCTCACGTAAAGCTTATTACTAATGATTTAATTAATAGATACCATCCATCCACCATTACAAATAATAATATTTTAAATGGCAGCGAAACCATAGCTGGAGGTAACATCATCATTCCCATAGACATTAAAATACTTCCAATTACCATATCCATTATTATGAATGGTAAGTATATTAAAAATCCTATTTCAAAAGCTGTTGTTAATTCGCTTATTGCGAATGCTGGTATTAATGTTGTAAATGGTATATTATCTCTTGTTACTTCATTTTCATTTAATCCGCTTATTTCAACGAATAATTTTAAATCTTTTTCTCTAGTTTGTTTTAACATAAATTCTTTTAATGGTTTTGATCCTCTCTCGACTGCTTCTTCCTGAGTTATTTGTTCTTGTAAGTATGGCTGAATTGCATTGTTATTAATATCCGTATATACTGGATGCATTATAAATAATGTTAAGAATATTGCTAATCCAGTAGTTACTTGAGTTGGTAATCCTTGAGTTATACCCAATGCATTTCTAAGAAAAGAAAAAACTACAACTATTCTGGTAAATGACGTAAGCATTATCATTATAGATGGCATTAATGAAAGTATTGTAAAAAATATAAGAATTTTTATACTCGACACATAATCTTGTGGTGTATTGTTGCCATCCCCTATTGATACATTTACTTCCGGAATGTTTACCGAATTTGGAGCAGCATATGCATCTATTAAAAAAAATGCTATAACTATAAAAACTGTAAACAATAATAATATTGTTTTCTTTTTGCTACCTTTCATGCTTATCTCCTTTTAATCTCTTTAGTTTTACAAATGCTTTATTGTAAGCACACTGAATTTCCTTTAATGATTCTTTCTTCATTTCTTCTATAACTTGTAGTTCCTCTTTTTCTAATTCTTCAATTTTTTCCATACCTTTTTGGGAGCTAGACATTATATAGCCCTTTTTCCCAATCTGTACAATTACTATGCTATTATCTTTGGTTATTTGTAGTCTATCAATTATCTTCATGTATTTTTTATTATTTATATCATTAACTTTACTTCCAAGTACTTTAAATACTAAAAATATTAATAACAGTACTGTAGTTAATGATAAAATTAATTTACCACATATTTTAAAAAATTCAAGCATATCTTTCTCTTTCTTATTGAACTATAAAGTTAGAAAATCTTATATCTGTTATTCTTCCTTTAACTAGTTCTTTATTAATACTTTCTATTAATTCCTTTTTCATTATTTCCTCATTTGCTGTATCATTAACAAATTCAGAATCATGATTTCTAAAATAAAATATTATTGCATCTTTAACAACTACAGAATTAGTTTCTAATTCTGTTGGTGTCTTTTTATCTTTTTTGTCATATCCTACTGCAATTTCACATTTTAGATATCTCCTTGCCCCTTCATCATTTAAATTGACAGTAAATTCCCCTAAGTCTGTGTATAAATTTTCAACTACAACTTGTTGTGCTGAGACAGCATTATTTGTTTTCATAAATAAGTACACACCACCAAAAGTTGCTGCACCTAGTACAAATAATCCTAAAATAAATAAAACGACCATAATTGCTTTATTGCCCTTCCCTGAACTTTCATTTTTTACATCCTGTTTTTCTGCCATTATTATCACTCCTCATTATTTGCAACAATTAAAATATTTACCCTTCTATTTTTTGCCCTGTTTTCATCAGTAGTATTTTCAACAACTGGTTTATACTCACCATAACCAGCAGCACTTATTTTTGATGGATCCTCTCCACCAACCTCTGTAAAGTATCTTACAACCGTTGTAGCTCTCATAGTAGATAATTCCCAGTTACTTGGATATTTTGAATTACTTATAGGTATATTATCAGTATGACCTTCAACTACAATATTATTAGGTAATGTTGATATTAATGCATTTATTTTATTTAATACTTCTTTACTCTCGGGTTTTAAAGTTGCCTTTCCTGTGTCAAAAAGTATATTATCTCTAAGTTCTATTATTACACCTCTTTTATCAGATGTAACATCTGCTATATCAGCAGTTAATTTATTCTTTTCTAAATATTCTTTTACCTTATCGTACATTTTACTTTGAACTTCTTCTTCTGAACTTTCTTCACCTAAATTTTCATACTTTGTTTCTCCACCTATTACAGGCTGATTTCCATCATATTGCTGAAATTCTAAAATACTATCTGCTTCTCTTCCAGTCATCATTGAAAATGCTTCAGAAATCGCTTGTACTTTTGCTGCATCTACTGTAGACATAGAATATAATAATATAAAAAAAGTTAAAAGTAAAGTTACACAGTCGGAATATGTTGCTAACCATTCATCACCTGTAAAACCACCATCATCTTGTTTCTTTTTTCTTGCCATATATTATGCAACTCCTTCACTTGAATTTGCATTAGCTGCCATATATTCGCTTCTTTCTTGTGGAGATAAATATGATACAAGTTTATCTTCAACAATTCTTGGATTAACTCCTGATTGAATAGCAAGTATTCCTTCTACCATCATTTCTCTTAATGTTACTTCTTTGCCGCTTTTAATCAGTAAGTTTTGTGATATTGGCGATGCAAAAATATTTGCAATTAATGAACCATAATAAGTGGTTACTAAGGCTTTTGCCATACCTGAGGCAATTGTCGATGAATCCTGAAGATTTGCAAGCATTTGTATAAGTCCTATAAGTGTACCAAGCATACCAAACCCAGGTGCAAAAGCAGCCCATGTTTTAAATATATCTGAACCACTTCTATGTCTTGCTTCCATTTCTGATATTTCTAATTCCAATATTTCTCTAATTGATTCTGGTTCAATACCATCTACAACCATTTGAAGACCTTTTTTTAAAAACTCATCATCAAGATTATTAATTGCATCTTCTAATGATAATAATCCTTCTCTTCTTGCTTTCTTTGATAACTCACTAAATTGTAATATGGTTTCTCCTTTAGATATTTTAGGTTCTTTTAATGCTTGAGCAAATAACTTACCAACCTTTTTAAATTCAGACATAGGTGTTACAATCATTACAGAACCTATTGACCCTCCTAATGTAATGGCTACTGATGGTGCATCCCAGAATAGTTTTAAATCATCTACTCCATTACTTCCCATCATTCCATAAATCATCATCCCTATTCCTATGACTAATCCAATCATAGTCAATGTATCATTTCTTTTCATTACTTAATGCCCCCTATATATTGTAGGTAAAGATTTTATTTTTATATTTTATAACTTCATTCTTTACTTCATCTATACTCTCTAGCACTATATATTTTTTTCCATTTATCAATGTTATTATGGTTTCTGGCATTTCCTCAATTTTTTCAATATGATCAGCATTAAGAATAAATTTTTGCTGATTCATTCCTGTAACCTCAATCATAGATACACCCCTTTCAATGTACAATTGACAATGCGCAATTGACAATTAAGGATAAGAAAGCTAACGCTTTCTTTTTCAATATTATAATTGCATAAATTTTACTTAATCAAAAATTATCCAATTATTATTTTTAAAATCATTTCGAAATCTTCCCTTTATTGTCAATTGCGATTTTTTCCTTATAAATTACCTATTATTATCTAATTAAACCTGTTATAGTTTGTAGTACTTCATCTCCATTAGATATCATCTTAGAAGATGCTTGGAAAGCTCTTGTTGCCACTATCATATCTGTAAATTGTTCTGTTAAATCTACATTTGATCCTTCAAGTGCCCCTTGAATTAAATTTCCAAAGCCCTTACTATTATCATCTGTACCAGTTTTATCTAAGCCTGATCTTACAATAGTTGACCCAGAATTTGAAGAAACTTGTAACAAATTTCCTCCAACTGCTGTTAATCCTTCTGGATTTTTAAATGAACCTGTAGCAATTTGTCCTAGTGCTGATCTAGTTCCATCTCCAAGAACAGCAGTAATAAGTCCATCCTTTCCTATTTCAAATGTTTTTACTGGCTGATCTCCTACTTTATCTGGTATTGCTAATGGTACTAATTTTCCATCAGTAGTTAATGCTGTTTTATCATCCGCATTTACATATTTAGCAGTTATCCCATCATTTACATCATGAGTTAATGCTCCACCAACATTATATCCCATAACTCTATATCCATCAGCAGTTAATAAGTTTCCTTGATGATCCAATGTAAGATTTCCATCTCTAGTATATAGGACTTCTAACCCACCATTATCATTTGTTCCTGTAAATCCATCTTTATTGACTCCATTTGCAGCATTAATTGGTCCACTACCAACTATTAAATATCCATCTCCATCAATACATACATCAAGACTTCTTCCTGTTGACATGGCATTACCTTGACTCATAAGTTTATTAATACTTGATAACTGTGCTCCTAGCCCAACTTGCTTAGCGTTAGTTCCCCCTTTATTGCTTGTTGGTGCTGATGCATATCCAGCATTTTGGTATAGCATATCTTTAAATTCTGCTCTTGATCCCTTAAATGCTGTTGTACTTACATTGGCTATATTATTACCTATAACATCTAGCTTAGTTTGATTAACCTTCATTCCGCTTATTCCAGAATACATTGATCTTAACATAAATTCTTTTCCTCCTCGTTTTATATAGTACTTGCCTGCTTCTGTCGTTCCACAGACTAAACCCCTTTACAATTCACAATTCATAATGCACAATGAGTGATGAAAAACTCCGTTTTTCTTAAATTATATATTTTTTTAGAAATTCCTTAAGGAATTTCATACTCATTGATCATTGTTAATTGATCATTGTTTTGTCCTGTTATAAAAGTACTACACTATCAATATTTGTGAATATATTTTCGTTTGTTCTATTTTTATCTACTGCTGTTATAAGTGTTCTATTTTCTACACTTGCAATTAATGCAACATCTTTATATAAAATTACAGTATTTTTAGAATTCTTATCTTCTGCTATTTTAAAGGCTTTTTCAATTTCCTTCATGTCCTCATTTGTAAAATTAATCTCATTTAACCTTAATGCTGCATGCTTTGAAACAGTAAAGCCTTCATTTTTATTTACTGTTTCTTTTAATACATCACTAAATTTTTTAGAGCTATTACCTTGTGGTTTTAACTGATTTATTTTCCCTTGTAAAGTACTTCCTTGTTCAACATTTCCTACATAATACATTTGTCCATTTATTATTCTATAACTCATATATTTACCTTAAAATTCATATATATCTAGTTTCAACTTGTTCCTTCTGTTGAGTTATTATTAAGTGTTTCATCTGTTGAACTGTTGTTAGATTCTCCAGTAGTATTATCAGTATCTGTCCCCGATTCACTTTTATCTTCCTCAAAATCAGATGGATTTACATCCATATCTTTGTCACTTAAGTCTCCAGCCTTATATATATCCAAATATGAATATACTACTGTTTCACCAGTTTCATTAAGGTTATCATCAAATTTATTAATTTTTATTTTAACATCTCCACCATCAATATAAGCACCCTCGACTTTTCCTTTTATAACAATAGTTTTTCCATCATCATCTTCATCAACAATAACTACTCTTTGCCCTTTTAAAGCTGATGCTGCAATAAATTGAGTGTTTAAAGATGAAATAGCACCTGTATTATCTGATCCATCTATAACACCTGCTACTTTGCTAGACTCAATATTATCCTGAAGTTTTCCATTTGTATCCAATATAGATAGATACTGTTTTCCAGATTTTGTTTGAACTCCAATCACTGTACCCTCTATTGCATTTCCATTTGCATCATATTGATTTACTATTACATGCTTGCCCAAAAGATTTCTCACTGAAAAATCAGTCATTGTAGTATTTAAATTATTCATCTGTTCTATTGATGCAAATTGAGCCATCTGTGTAACATAAGCTGTTGAATCTTGATCTTGTGTTGGATCCATATTAGTCATTTGAGCAACTAATAATTTTAAAAAGGCATCTTTTCCCATTCCAGTATCACCATATTCAACAATCTTAGTTCCTCTATCAGTAGTAGATCCTGCATTAGCTGCATTTGCATTAGATGCAGCTCCAAGTTCACTTGTTTTTTTGCTTTGAGCGTATTTTTTCTGCCTTTCTGCTTCTAACTTTGCTGCAATATTTTTGTTATTTTCACTTAATGATGCATTATAACTTGTATATCCCATAGCATTAACCTCCTATGCTAAGAAATTTATATTGCTATCCTCTATTGCCATTTCTTCTTCAACTAATTCTTCTGTAATAGAGTCTACTCTATTACTTTCTGAAACATTAGTTTGACCATTTTGTCTTCCTTGCATTTCACCTTCAAAGTCCTTTTGTTTAAAGAAAGTAGTGTCATCTTGATATAATTCAATATTAACATCTGCAATTTTTAAGTTTTGATCAGCTAATTGTTTCTTAATATCAACTAAGTTTTGTGCTAATAATTCAACTGTTTCTTTAGACGTAGCCTTCAAATTAGCTTTCATAACTCCATTTTCTTCTATCAAACTAATCGTCATTTGACCTAAGTTTCCTGGATTAATCTTTACTGTTAATTCTTTCAGTGCATTACTAACCATAAGTTTAACATCTTGAATTAAATCATTAGTGAAACTTATTGTATTGATTGTTGTGTTATCAGTCGCTTGTACATTATTTACCGATTGTCCTTGAAGCTGGCTTCTTATTGAAAATAAATTAAATTTATCAAGCGAATCATCTTTATTAAGCAACTTATTTAAAAATTTATCTTCTTTACTGGTAGACACATTTTCTTTTAAATTACTTTCATTTTTACTTAAATCTTCCTTAGTACCATTAGAATTGTTTTTATTTAGCATTTCTTCTAGTGTTAATACTTTGTTGCTTTCAGTATTGTCAACTTTTTCGGAAATATCAGAAAGTAAATTATTCACTATATTTTTCACATCTTTATTAGAATTAATATTTTCATCTAATGTACTGTTTAATTTAGTTAATAATTTTTCAATCAACTTTAATGAATTACTATCAAGAGCCTCCTTAGAAACCTCAGTCTCTAACAATTCAGATAGCTTTGACATTAAATCATTTAAGTTAACTGCTTCAGTTTCTTTTTGAGAATTAATCTTTTCAATAATTGAATTTAATATGTCATTGTTTATTGTTCCTTGTAATTCCAACGTATTATCAGAATTTTTAAGTTCATTTAATAAATTCAATATGTTGTTTAATAGTTCTATAACTTTTTCCTCTGGTAATTCATCAATATTTTCTTCTAATTCTTCAATTTGCTTTTCTATATCTTCAACCTTAGTTGATGATTCTGTATTTTTTTTATCATCAATAATCATATTATTTTTATCGTCTTTAGATTTTGTGTCTAAAACTTCTTTAAAGTTATCTTTTTTCTCTGTTTTAGATGTCTTATTATTTGACGAAGTCAATTTATTTAATTCTGACGTCGCCTTATTTGAATTATTAGCAACCTTAACTATATTTTCATATTTTTTAACTAAATCTATAGTAACTCCCATATTCTCTCACCTCCTTTCACTGATTCTTATAATTCTTTGTCTTTCCTCATATAAGAATATAAAGCTATTTCATCAATAGTTATTTGTTCCACTCTATTTTGTTCTTTTACATAACTCTCATATTTCTTCTCTTTTAAAGTTTCCACTATTTTTCTATCAACCTGCTTTTCTTTCAATTCTCTTCTTTTTTTTTCAACTTCCATTATTTTTTTATTTAATGTCTTCTCTGTTTCCTTCATACCAGTTTGAAGCCCCTTAAGGTAATATCTTTTAAGCTTTTGATATACAACATCTTCATTTGGATTAATCCCTTTGTATTTATCATACTTTTCATTAAGATCCTGTAATTTACTTTCTATAATTTTTTTCTGCCTTTGATTTTCATTAAATTCCCTTTTGCATTCTTCTTCCTTTTGCATTCTTATCTCAAGAAGTTTGTCTAATCTAAATTTAAATTTTTCAGCCAAATCACATCAACCTCTCACCCAATACAGAATAAAATTTATTTAAACATAGAAATCAGCCTTTTTTGAACATCTTCAAACTGTGCTTTTTCTTCAATCCCCTGACATAGGAATCCATTCAGTTTATCATTATATTCAATTGCCATATCAATCTTCGGATTAGTTCCTGTTACATATGCTCCAATATTTATAAGATCTTCTGCCTCTTTATAAGTAGCTAGCAAATCTCTTGCTAAAGATGCTGCTTCCTTATGTTCTTTAGGTGCAATTGTACTCATAAGTCTACTTACACTGTTTAAAATATCAATAGCTGGATAATGGTTTTTATGTGCCAAATCTCTTGATAAAACTATATGCCCATCAAGTATACCTCTAACCGCATCAGCTATAGGCTCATTAAAATCGTCCCCATCTACAAGTACTGTATAAAAAGCAGTTATAGATCCATCAATAGATGTTCCTGATCTCTCCATTAATTTTGGCAGTTTAGCAAAAACTGAAGGGGTATATCCTTTAGTTGCTGGTGGTTCTCCTATTGCTAGCCCTACTTCTCTTTGAGCCATTGCAAATCTTGTTACAGAATCCATCATAAGGATTACCTTTTTACCTTGATCCCTAAAATATTCTGCAATTGCTGTAGCTGTAAGAGCACCTTTTATTCTAATAAGAGCGGGCTTATCTGATGTAGCACAAACAACAACAGACTTTTTCATTCCCTCTGGTCCTAAATCTTTTTCTATAAATTCTAAGACTTCTCTTCCTCTTTCTCCAATTAATGAAATAACATTAACATCAGCTTTTGCTTCTCTTGCTATCATTCCAAGAGTTGTACTTTTCCCAACTCCACTACCCGCAAATATACCTATTCTCTGTCCATCACCACATGTTAAAAATCCATCTATTGCTCTTACACCAGTTGGCATGATATCTTTTATTCTTTTCCTTTTTAATGGATCTGGTGCTTCATTTTCAAGCGGATATTCTTCCCCATCAATAAATAGTGATTCACTGTCTAATGGAGTTCCAAGTCCATCTATAATGTGGCCTAATAAAGCGTCTGAGCATCGAACACTAAGGGGTTTTCTTTGTGGAACAACTCTACATCCTGGCGAAATTCCTATCAACTCATCTAATGGCATCAGAATAACAAACTCTTCTTTAAAACCTACTACTTCACAGTTGATAGGATTTTCACTTTCATTATATATAATACATAATTCTCCAACAAACGCCTTTATTCCTTGAACTTCAATGGTAAGACCTATTACTTTTCTGACTATTCCTTCACTGTAAATAGCCGAGGTACCATTAACTCTTTTAGTAAGCTTATTAAAATCCAACTCTAAGTCAAGCATATAAGTATCCTCCTAAAGCAGTATTTTATCCTAGTAATGTTTTTCTAATTTGCTCCATCCCAATATCAATTCCAACTTTAACAATTCCACTTGGCTTTTCAAGTATAGCATTTCCCTTTTCCATACTATCATCAGCCATTACAAAAATATCATTCTTAACTGAATATTGCACTTTCCACTTTGAAATATTATTTTTTAACTCTTCACAATGAAAAGAATTTGCTTTTATTATTATGCTTTCCTCACCCTTTGAGATTTTAAATGCTTCTTCTATCAAAACATTCATTGAATTTTCTTTTGATAATTTTTCTCTAGTTATATTACCAGCTATTTCTAAAGCTAATTTTATTACATCAGTTTTTTTACTTTCTAAATACTCAGAGTAATTTTCTCTAGCGCTTTTTAATAATGTTTCTGCATTATTTATAATTTCTTCTGCTTCAAATTTGGCCTTTTCAATTGTCTCTTCATATGCTTTTTTATAACCATCATCATATCCATTTTGAATTCCTTGATTATAGCCCTTCTCATATGCTTCTTTTTCTGCCTTATCAGCATTTAACTGCATTTTTAAAATCATGCCCTCTTTTTCTCTTTGTGCATCCTGAATTATCCTCTTGCCTATATCTTCATATTTCCTCAGTACTTCTTCTGGGTCAATTCTAGGCTCTTCTTCTACCACTTCAATTTCTTCAGGTTCAATTTCTTCAGGGATATAATTTTTCACAACATACTCTGTAGAAATAATCTTTTTTTCACTTTCCTTTGTAAAACTGCTCTTTATAATATTATACGATGATTGCATCTTCTCCACCTCTTGAAATTATAATTTCTCCAGCATCATCTAACCTTCTAATAACAGATACAATCTTTTGTTGAGATTTTTCAACATCCATAAGTCTTACAGGTCCTAAGAATTCCATATCTTCCTTTAAAGAAGCTGCAGCTCTCTTTGATTGGTTTCTATATACACATTCTGCCACTTCTTCAGAGCATCCTTTAAGTGCAAGTGCAAGATCTGAAGCTTCAACTTCTCTAAGAATTCTTTGAATAGATACATCATCAAGAGAAATAATATCTTCAAATACAAACATAGAACTCTTAACTTTATCTGCAAGTTCTGCATCTTCTCTTTCTAATCCTTCTGTAATATTCTTTTCAGTTGTTCTATCAACTTGATTTAATATACCTACAACTGTTTCTACCCCACCAATTGTAGTCATTTCAGTTCTTACAACAGAAGATAATTTTCCTTCAAGAACAGATTCAATTTCTTTAATAACCATAGGTGATGTATTATTCATAGTAGCAATTCTATATGCAACTTCACTTTGAGTTTCTTCAGGTAATTCTGCCATGACCTGTGCTGCTTTATCTGGTTGAAGATAACATAATATCAATGCTATTGTTTGTGGCTGTTCTGAAACTATTACATTGAATAATTGATGTGCATCTGCCTTTCTAGCAATTGAAAATGGTCTGTATTGTGCAGTTGCTTCTGATACCTTATCAAGAATTTCACTAGCTCTTTGGCTTCCTAATGCCTTTGATAATAATTGCTTAGCATAATCCATGCCGCCTTCAATTATATAATCTCTTGCCTTATTTATTTGTAAAAATTCATTTAATATCTCTTCTCTTTGTTCTGGTGTAACAGATGTTATATTAGCTATTTCATATGTTATTTTTTGAATGTCAGCTTCAGGTAGCTTTTTCAAAATACCTGAAGATGCATCTGGTCCAAGAGTAATAAATAATATAGCCGCTTTTTGAACTCCTGATAATTTGCTTTCACTCTTCATCGCCATAGCCATTCATCACCTCTCATCTTCTGTCAGCCATGATCTGATTATATCAACAACTTGTTCTGGCTTTTCTGTAGCATATTTCTTGATTTCTTGCTCTAAATGCGTCTTTTGATTCTTCACTTCAAAGTCAATAGGCGTAAATACTTCTGGTTCTTTTGGTATTAAACTATCATCAATCAATGTATCCAATAATTGTTCATCCTCATCTTTCTTCTTCTTTCTAAGTTTTCTGATTAAGAAGAATAATCCAATAAGAACTATTAATCCTGCAATAGAACCTATAACTATTAATCTATTTCTCTTTTGAGCTTCTATTTGCTTATTCATTTCATCAATTTGTGCCTGCATTTGTTCCTCTTCAGTAGTATCAAATGCAATTCCAAGTACTGATACTTGATCTCCTCTTGTTGCATCAAACCCAATGGCATTTTCAACAGCTTTTTGTATCTCTTCTTGAGTTTGTGTATCTAAATTTGCATCAATTAAAACTGATGCTGTTATTCTCTTAACTTCACCTGGTGCTGCTATTACTTTAGTTTCACTTTTTCCGACTTCATAATTAGTTTTTTGGTCCTCTTTTGATGAAGTATTATTGTCATTTCCATTAACAATTTCATTACTCATATTATTATCTACAGGACTTTCACTTACCTGTCCAGTAGATGAATTGTTTTGCTCCTTACTACTTTCTTGACTAATTATTACTTTATTAGGATCAACAACTGTTTGAGTCTTTTGAGTAGAATCAAAATCTAAATTAGCATTTATCGTAGCCTTAACCTTATTTTTTCCAGCAACTGGTTCTAATAAATTAATTACTTCTTTTTGAAGTCTCTCTTCATAATTCTTTTCTAAGGTATGCTGCTTTGTTATTGTTTCATCATCCACAGCATTTTGTCCATCTTCAAGATCCTTAGTTAGTAAATTCATATTACTATCAACTACTGTGATATTTTCTTCCGGAATATTTTTATTACTTTTTGAAACTAACGCTACTATGGCCTTTACTTGATTTTTATCTAAACTTTCACCTTGCTTTAATTTCAAAGTAACTGAAGCCTTTCCTGGTTCCTTATCTGTTACGAATACAGAATCTGTTGGTTCTGTAATATGTACCCTTGCTTCTTCTATTTGTTCAAACCCCTTAATAGTTCTTTCTAATTCCCCTTCAATCATTCTCTTCTTATTTAATTGAAATTGTTCATCTGTCATACCAAATGAACTAGAATTATCCATAAGTTCATACCCTATAGTTCCCGAGGTTAGACTTGGAGCTAATTTAAGTTTCAATTCATCAACTTTTTCTTTTGGTACTAAAATGGTGTTAGTATCACTTTGGCTTTTATATGAAACACCGTCATCTTCTAAAGTTGACATAACCGTTTGAGCATCTTTTGCATCAAGATTTGAAAATAAAACCTTATATTTATTTGCATTTGAATAAATGATAGCACTTATTATTGCAGCAATTATAGCTATAAATGCAATAATTTCTACAATCTTCACTTTTTTGCTCTGCGATTTAAACTTTTCTAAAAGCTCCTTAACTTTCTCTAAAAGTTTTTTCATTTCAAGCTCCCCTTACATATCCTCTTGCATTTTTATTGAATCTTAATTAGTTCTTTATAACCTTCAACCAGCTTGTCTCTAGTTGTAGTTAAAAATTGCAAACTTAAATTTGCTTCTGCTGCTTTCACCATAACTTCATCAATTGTAACATCATCACCTCTTACAAACGCACTTGTTGCGGCACTTGATTCTGTTGCTGCTTCATTAACATTATCTATACATTTTTTTAACATGGTAGAAAATTCATTACTATTACTAGCTGTGTCCTTAATATCATTTTCTTCGAATTTATTTTGAAACTGCTGTAATCTTAAATTAAAACTTTCTTCTATTCTCATCTCTACATCCTACTTTCCTATTTCTAATGCTTTTGAAAACATTGACTTTAATGCATTAAAAGTATCTAGATTAGCTTCATATGCTCTTGTTGACACCATCATATCAGCCATTTCATTTAATACATTCACATTTGGCATAGTTACATATCCTGTTTCAGGATCTGCATCTGGATGGGTTGGATCATATACCTTTCTAAGAGGAGAGTCATCCTTTTGAATCTTTACTGCCTTTACTCCTGCCATATTTCCATTAGCATCTAGTGCCTCTTGAAACACTGCCACTTTTCTAACGTATGCTCCACTTCCATCAGCACTTCTTGTAGTTTGGGCATTTGCCATATTAGAAGTTATAGTATCCATTCTTAATCTTTCTGCTGCAAGTCCTGTAGCACTTATCTTCATTGAACTAAATGCATTCATTTCTTCAACTCCTTTATTTTATAACAGATTTAAGTTCATTAATCTTTCCACTTATTCTAGTAATAAGTGCATTATACTTTAAAGTGTTTGCTGCCTGATTAACTTTTTCTATATCAAGATCAACATTATTTCCATCATTTCTCATACTTGTCCCGGTTTCTTGCTCTATGGATATGTTACCATCCATATCATTATCTCCAGCTATATGTTTAGAATTTGTCTTCTTTAGATTAAAACTTGAATCATCTTTCTTTAGATTTTCTTCAAATACAACTGAAAATTTTTTATAATCCTTTGTATTGATATTGGCCATATTGTTAGCTATTACTTTAGCTCTCATATTCGATGCTTTTAACCCTTCTTTTAGCAAATTATAGTTTTCGTCTGAACCAATAGACATTATTCCCATTTCTTCACTTCCCTTTTCTATTTTAAATATATTAAAAAATAACATAAAATTCTGTTATAATCAATTAAATATTATTTATATTGTATTTTCAATAGAAAAATACAATATTATCTATATTAATTATAAAATAAACATAACAATTAATCTATATATTTTTCACAGAAATATATTTATCATTAAGTATGCATCATAATAATTTCTTTTGTTTCCTTGTAAAATTTTTTAATTGCTTTTTTCCATCTAAAAACAAACAAAATAAAACTGCTATTTTTATACTAACTTTAAAATAGCAGCTTGCATCATATTTCAAAAGTACATACTTTCTTAGCAACTGGCTGACTTAGTATTAAACCGTAGTCCCTATAGCTTTGCGTCACAAAATTTCTCTTGCTTTGCTATTAATATTTTATTATGTATATATAATACTATTTTTTTACAATCTTTTCAAGGAAAATTTGTATTTATTTATATTTAATGCTAAAAGTTGTTCTTAAATTAATTATAAAACATTATTTTAAGAACAACTTAAATATATAATCTATCTTACATTTGCTAAAATATTCAATGCATCCTGTGGTAATTTATTACTTTGAGCCATTAACCCTATTCCGGAGTCAATCAATATCTTATTTTTGGTTATTTCAATAACTTCCTTTGCAATATCAGCATCTGCCAGACTACTTTGCGCACTTGTTAATACATCGCTTATTTCACTCATGCTATCACTAGTATCATCTAGTCTTGATTGAATAGCTCCATATCTGCTTCTTATATCTGTAAGACATACCACTGCATCATCAACTTTTTCAAGTGACGCCTGTGCTCCAGCTATTGATGTAACATCTATATCATCTATTTTTAATGCATCTGTTGATACATTAAAACGAGGAATATCAATAACTTCTCCAGATAATGTTCCAATTGTTGTTTTCATAAATCTAGTAGTGTTTGCATTATCAGTTACTAAATTATCTGATAATTTAACCCCATTAAATTCTGTATTATTAGCTAAATCATTTAATGATGACTTTATCCCTTCAATTTCTTTTTGAATTACTGCTCTATCCTCATCATTAATAGTTTCTGTAGCCGCTTGAACTGTTAATTGCTTTAATCTTGATACATTGTTATTCATTTCTTGAAGAGCTCCATCAAAAGTTTGGAGCATAGAACTTGTATCTTGTATATTAGAACTTGCTGCATTTCTTCCAATAACAGTCATTCTTAAAGTTTCTGCCTGAGCTATTTTATTTGGATTATCCTTCGCACTATTTATTTTATATCCAGTACTTGCATTATTCATTGCTTTAGAATAATTATCAACATTTCTTGAATATGTTTTAAATATTCCAAGAGAATACATATTATGATTTAATCTCATATAATAAACCTCCAAAATAGTTTTATATTTATATTTCGTTTTAATTACTTTATTTATCGAAGATTTAATTATAATCTTTAATGTATTTCTTTTCCATACTCATGAAAATATCAACTCTCACCTTTTGCATTTTATGTCTTACTTTCTTCTAAAGAAAATAATTCTATCTATCACTTATAATTTTATCCAAATAATCCAATATATTCTTAATACTTTCTTTTTTTATTGCTATAAAATATTTTTATATCTTCAACAAAATGTTGTTTATATCCATGACATGCAGAATTTCTATATTTATTTAACACAAAAAAATGTATCATCCACATTTGTAAAATATCCTTGTATTCTACATTCTTGTATCATGTCAATATTATTATTAAAGCTATTTACAAACATTCCTGAACTCTTTAAAATACTTGTTATTGCAGAAAATATTTCTTCTCTTATCTGTACCAAACTCATTCTGATGCTATTTCCTACAAATGATTTCATATTGCTATCTTCTAGTCTTTCATAAACTCTCAATGCATTATCTAAGTCATTTATACTTTCTTTAATATTAGCAATAATAGCTTTTATTCTACCATAATATTTCATAAAGAATAAAAAAGTGATTATTAAAAATAATATTCCTATCATTCCATAACAAACGTAACAAACTTCTCTTCCTTCATGTCAAAATCATTATCTTCATATTCATCACATGAAAATTGAATTAAGCTCTTATTCTTTTTTATATTCTTTAGTTTTGATTTATTATCTAAGGATTTCTTTGGCCTGCCTCGGCTTCCCCTCTTCTTTTTTATCTCAACTTTATTAGATTCCTGTTTCAAATCGTCATTTATTACTTTACTTATTGTTATATCTTTTTCACTATTAAGCTTGGAATTCTTGTCTTCTTCTTTTAATTGAAAAATAATCTTGTCTCTTAAATAATTGCTATTTTCCTTAAATAAATTGTTTTCAGTTTTATTTTCATCTTTTAGTGCATTTATTTCTACTAGATTTTTATTAATATAAGTCTTTTTACCTTCTAATACTCTGCCTTCTATTAAGTTTTTATTACCTTCTTCTAAATTATTATTGCTATTTACAGTCTTGTTTATTGTTTCTTCTGTAATATTTTCTATGTGTTCTGGTATATTCTCCACAGTATTTATATCTTTTATTTCATCATCTTCGCAAAAATTATCATTATTTTTTATATGTCTATTCGAATATTCATCTGATTTTTTCTTGATATTTTGATGCTTTGCCCAGTTTTTAACTTTATATATTTTCTGTTTTGTTAATTCAAGTATTTCTAAATCTATCAAAACCTTAACACTTAACTCTATTTCTTCAATTGTTCGATTAAATTCAATAGATAATGTCTCTATTGTATAAGGTATATTTTCATTTATAAATAAATATCCATCCATATTAACTTTTCCTGCTAAAACAATAAACCTAGCCAGGCAATAATGAATAATATCTCTACCTTTCATCGCATCAATCATTTTTAGTTTTATATCATCATACATCCCAACATTAAATTTTACACTTCTTAATTCTTTCATAATAAAAAACCACCTTTCAAAAATCTCTTTCTATATAAGATATACGCGCGAGATTTTGATAATGGAGTAATTTTTTTGAATTGTAATAAATTTGTAATAATAACCTCTTCGGTACCTAATATATTATTGTATAATATCAACAATATCACTTAATTTTCTGATTTTTAATTCTGCTTCAAATTCTATATTAGTTTTATCGTTTATATGATCTCCATTCTCATGTATTATTCTTATGGTTTTCATTCCCAGCTTTTTTGCTCCAATAAAATCCTTATTTGGATTATCACCTATATAAACGCACTCCTCTGGCTTAATATTAAAATACTCTATAATTTCTGTATAAGATTTTTCATGCGGCTTGCTATATCCATATCCATAATCATCTGTTACTATAATTTTATCTATTATTTTCTCTAAGTTTAAAGCTTTAATTTTATTCCATTGGACTTTTGAACATCCATCTGTTATAAGACCTAACTTTAAATTATTTTCTTTAGCAAAATTAAAAATTTCTTTGCTTTCTTCATATAATTCTAAGTTTGGCTTAGTATCTCTATATATTTCAACTAACTTTTTGATATCTTCTTTGAATCCATACTCATCACAAAGTATATTAAAAATCTTTCCCCTTCCATATTCATCCAATATTTTAATACATCTTTTGTAAACTTTATCATAATCCTTTTTATATTTAGATGATAAATATTTACAAACATTTTTAAAAGCTTCTAAAACATATTCTTTTTCATAATAAAGTGTATCATCTAAATCCCAAATTAAACATTTAATCATATTTCACTATCTCACTTTTTGAAATTTATGCCCAAAACACAAACTTCAATATAATCTCCTTTGTTCTAAAAATATAATTTATTTAACTAAAATTTCAAAGTTAACATGAGATGCTCCTTCTATATATGCACCTTTGCTGCAATTTATGAATTTTATATGTGGATTTTCTCTTATTAGCGATTCTATTTTATTTTTAAAAGTTATATATCCTTGTGTTGTATTTAAGCATTCTCCATTTACACCTTTTACTGTCTTCATCTTTGTATTAATAGTATAATCATCCTTAAACCCATACGTTTCTTCAAATGTACTTGTATGAGATTTTTTATTTATAAATGCTAAATCCTGTCCTAATAAAATTATTTTTTTTGCATTGCACTTTATGGCTATATCCATTGCTGAAACAGCTACTGTTCCTCTTGTTTTTATCTCATCATGTTCGCTTGTATTAAATATGTACTTAGGTCCATTATATAATTCTACTGCCCACCTTGAAGCCGTTGCTGAAAAGCATAATGGAATATTATAAGTCTCTAAATTTTCAAATTGTTTTTTAACTATAGGTTTTGTATCAATTATTACTACAGCATCTGGGGTTATTCTATTTTTAACCAAAGTTCTAAAGGCACTTCCAACACTAATAATATTAAACTTCTCTCTATTTTGTTTAAGCTTGGATAAATCATTATCTACTGATGGTCCTGCTGATACAATTATGAATGGCTTGTTTGATTTTTTAAATTGTTCTATAAATTCATTTATGCTTTTATAATTATTTTCAGTATTGATTTTATAATTTTCTTCTGATTGTTTAATTATCTCAGTATCCATATCAACATGTTGCTTCATTATATTAAAATCATTTATAAGGTTATATAATAATTTATTACTTTCCCTAATTGTTTCTAATGATGCTTTATGAATTATTATATTTTCTACACTTCTTAAAGAATCAGCAAATTTTCTCAAAAATTGTGAATCAGTACTACCTATAATTTTTGTATTTTTATAATTAAATATATCCTTATTAACCTTCTTGCAGTATTCAATAAGTTTTTTATTATATTCAAAAACATATAAAACTGAATCATCCTTAAGCTTTTCTGCTATTGCATGTATATGATATCCTAATCCAAGACCATAAACTACTACTATCTTTTCATTTAATAACTCCTTATTTCCTTCAGCAAACTGAATTCCTTCTTTAACTGGATCATATTTACTATGAATATATTTATTATTATATTTTAATGTTAAGTTACCACTTTTACTCTTTTCTAATTCAATCATTGAACTCTCTACACTCCATTATCATATACATAATTTTTCTATATTTTCTGCTAATCTTTCAGCTCCATATAAATTAACAATATTATTGGAATTATTTTTTATTTCCTGCCTAACAATATTATCATTAATTAATATCTGAAGAAGCTCTGGAAATTTATCATATTCTAACTGCTCTACATTAATAATATCTAAAATCATTCTTTCTTTTTTCATCAATTCTGCAACATTTCTTTGATTATCTGCAATCACAACGCCTATAGCTGGAACATGCATAGCACATAATTCATATATTGTAGAACCACATGCTGAAATAGCAATATCACATATTTTCATAATTTCTGACATGTTGGCATTTTCATATGGATATATGTTCTTGTATTGTTTCGATAAATTATAGACTTGTTTTTTTACATTCTCATCAAAACCATTTCCTAAAACAACATGAATCCTTTGCTTTAAATCTTTAATGTTATCTAAAACTTTCATAGTATTGTTATTATCATCCATTCCACCTAAAGTTAAAAGAATGTCCTCAACATTATCTTTTTCTTGCTTTTCATCACGTACAATTTTAAATTCTTCTCTAAGCATGCAGTACTGAGGTCCTAAAAACATCCTTGTACTTCCTTTAGTTGTTTTAGAATAATCAAGACATTTAGCATTAATATTTTGATTTATTAAGATCGG